>Ga0116231_10001339_pt1 | contig 49984 bp, 45 predicted proteins | sample S1TSphgellanicum_2_FD_89695 | JGI IMG/M metagenome (GOLD analysis project Ga0116231, IMG submission 89695) | Host-associated microbial communities from peat moss isolated from Minnesota, USA - S1T2_Fd - Sphagnum magellanicum MG | ecosystem: Host-associated > Plants > Peat moss > Unclassified...
CGGCGGCGGCGGCGTGTGGTTGATGACCGGGTGCGGCACCGGCTTATATATATGCCGGATCGGCGGCGGCGGTTTCGTCGCGACCACGATATGGCTCGGGATCGGCGGCGGCTTGGGAATCACCGCGGGGATCGGCTTGGGCGGCGGCACCACTTTCGGCGGCGGCGGCGGGGTCGGCTTGGGCAGCTGCGTCAGTGTCGCCTGCGTCACCTGGATCACGGGCGTCACCGGTTTGGGGCCGAGCGCGGTCGAGACGTAGAAACAGAACGCGATGATGCCGGCCACCAGGATGATGGCGACGGCCACCGCTTTCGTGAGGCCGAACTCGCGCGGCTCCCACGTGCGGAAATCATTATCGGCAGTCAAAACTTGCAAGTCGGAATCCTTCGTCAACACGGCGGCCCTTCCATGACCAAACCGCGACACTTAAAACCATAGGTGCGCCTTATCAAGCAAGAGCCGTGCCGGGGCGGCGCCACACGAGGCTGCCTATTTTATGGCAGTTTGGGCAGGCGGCCGACCAATCGGGCGCCGCGTGATGGCAGGCATCGCACACCCAGCGGGTGGGGATGACGGCGGCGACGGGCTGGCCGTCGAGCTCCTGGAGAATGGCGGCGGCCCGGCCATCGTCCTCACCTGAAGCGATGACCGTTTGCGCGTGGCGGCGCGCCTCGCCGGTCAAAAGTGCCGCCAGCGCGGTTTGCGCGAGCACGAGCTCGGACTCGACCGTCCCCGGCGCCTGGGCGGCGAGCTCGCTCGCGGCTTGCGCGCGCTCGATGGGGGTCGCGACCGGCTCGAGGAACGCGGCCGCGATCATCGGGTGCGGGGCGGCCTTCCAGCCGGCCAGCAGGGCTTTGCGGGCGGCGCGCGGTTTGCCCGCGGCGCGCAGGGCGTTGGCGAGGACCACGACGGCGGGGGCGAGCGTCGGGTCCGCCTTCACCGCCCGCTTGGCGAGGCTGAGCGCGCGGCGCGGGTCGGCGGTCGCCCGCGCCTCCTCGACGCTGAGTGCCGCCGTCTGCCGGCGGTCGGCCGTCAGGCTCATGGCCGTGCCGAACTGCCGCCGCCGTACGGCGAGTTCAAGACGCTTATTTTTCAGCCACGGGCTGCCCGGATAGGCAGCCTCGGCGGCGTCCGCATGGACCGACGCGGCCTCATGGTCACCGGCGGCGAAACTCTGCTGCAGCAGGCCATGATGGCCGAGAAACGCCATGTGACGATGCGCCGTGAGCTTGGTGAAGGCGCTTTTGGCCTCGGCCTCGAAACCGGCCAGGCGGGCCGACTCGGCGGCGAGGAACAGCGCCATCGGGTGGTCGCCGAGGGTTTTGCGCGCGGTCGCACCGGCGGCGCGCGCGGCCGGGGCATCGCCCGCCGCCAGGGCCACCATGCCGCGCTGGATGGCGGCCTCGCCCTGCTGGCGCCGCCGCCCGCCGCGCCAGGCGCCGATGCCGCCGGGTGCCCGCCGTACCCCGCCGATCACCCGCAGAATGACGGTGAACAAAACGGCGATGAGAAACAGGATGAGCAGCGCCGCCGGCACCGAGGTTTCGACCGTGTACGGCCCGGAGGTCGCGGTGAGCGTGCCAGGCAGCGTGCCGATCCACCAGGCGATGCCCAGCAAGATCAGCGCGACGACAATGAATTTGAGCGCGCGCAGCATGCTCTAGCTCTGCGCCGCCAGCGTCCGCAGCGCCGCCCGCGCGTCCAGCAGCGCCTGCGCCTGGTTCAGCCACGGCCCCATCGCGCGCTGCGTCGTCAGGCTCAGCGTCCGCAACTGCGCGACGGCACCCGCGAGATCCCCGGCATCGAGCTCAGCCTGCGCCTGCGCGATGACGCCGGCCGCCGGCGCGCCCACCAGCACATGCGCGCCTTCGCTCACCGTGATCAGGGAGGCGAGTTTGGCGCGCACCCGGGCCCAGATATTGCCTTGCGCGACGCCGGCGACGCTCGCGGTTTCGGCCGCGCGGGCCGCGTCGGGAAAGCTCAACGTGAGCTGCGCCTGCGTCGGCGGGGCCGCATCCGCATAGCGTGCGAGCGCGGGGGGCGCGCCCGGCACGGCGCCGAGCGGCTGTCCCGCGTCAAGGCTCGCCGCCGCGGCCTGCGCGGTGGCGAGGTTTTTCAGATGCGCGCTGAGCTTGCTGACATCGACGCTGTTGGCCTGCAGCTGCGTGAGCGCGCCATGGTCGGCGGCGAGCTGCGTCTGCATCGCGTTCACCTGCGCTGCGAGGGCGCTGAGTTTCTGCGCGAGATCCGCCTGGACGGTGACGCTGTCGGGTGCCGGGGCCGCGCGTGCGGCCTGGGTCCGTAAATCGGCGACCTGCGCCTGCAGAACCGCCAGTTCGGTCAGCTGCGCGTTGGGCACCTGGTCGAGCCGCCAGAGATACGCCTCGCCGGCCGCCAGCAGGACAAACCCTAAAACGCAGAACACCGGCAGCCATACCGGCCGGCGCGGCGCCCGGGGCGTCTCCGGGGGCGGCGCGAAAACCGGCGCCGGCGCCGGCGTTTCCATCAACTCGTTCATGCGATCAGTGCCATCATTGCCGCCTCATTGGGCGCTAAAGCGACACGGATTTCCCTCCAGGGCAAGTCACGGAGCGGTCTGGCGACGGCCTCGCTCAACGCAAATGCCCGCAAACCGGCCGTACCGGCGGGATACAGCCCGATAAACGCCCGGGCGGAATCGGCCGAGTAGAACAACACGGCATCCACCTCCCCGGCCTCCAGCGCGCCCAAAACATCTCCGGGGAGAGCGCGTACCGGCCGCGCGGCGTACACGCTCCGGCGGATAAGCGAAATGCCGGCGGCGCGCAGCTGCCGGGCCAGCCACAACCCGTGCCGCGCGCCGACCGCCATCACATGCGTCCCCGGCAGCCGCCGCGCGATGATCAGCGCCGCCAAATCCTGCGCATCGCCGGCCGCACTCTCGATCTTGTGAAACCCCGCATCGCGCAGGCGCGCGGCGGTCGCATCGCCGACGCAAAATACCGGCACATCCGCGAGGTCCGCCGGCAAAGCGGGCACCGCCTGGCCGCTCGTGATGATCAGCGCGCCGATCTGTTTCGGCAGGCGCGCCGGCAGCGGCGTGATCGCGAGGCAGGGTGCGAGGACCGCCGCATGCCCCAGCGCCGCCAGCCGCATCGCCGTCGCCTGCGCCCCCGGCGCCGGCCGGGTCACCAAAATCCTCACGTCGCGCTGAAAATATCGCCGGGACTGTCGGTTTTCAGGGACAGTCCTAGCTCGCGGCCAAGCCGTGCGGCATCCGCCTTCGCGCCGGTGACGCTGCGTCTGAGCAAAAAACTGCCATCGGCGCGCGCGACCAGCCCCGTCAGGTGCAGCGCGCCGTCCTCCAGCAGCCGCGCGTACCCGCCGATCGGCGTGCGGCAGGAACCGTCCAGCGCGCCGAGCAGCGCCCGCTCGGCGGTCGCGACCGCCTTCGCCTCCGGATCCTCGATGCCGCCCAGCATCGCCAGCAATTCGGTATCCGCGGCGCGCACCGTGATGCCGACGATCCCCTGGCAGGCCGAGGGGACCATCAGGTCCGGGCTCAGCACCACGCTCGCCGCCGCCTCGAGCCCGAGACGGCGCAGGCCGGCATAGGCGAGCAGCGTCGCATCCGCCTCACCCGCCGCCAGCTTGGCAAGCCGCGTGCCGACATTGCCGCGCAGCAGCGTGAAGGCGAGGTCCGGCCGCGCGTGCATCAGCTGCGCCTGCCGCCGTACCGAGGCTGAGCCGATCCGCGCCCCGGCGCCAAGCCCGGCCAGCGGATCACCGGGATCAACCGGCGCGTGGCCCGGCGGCAGCACCAGCACATCGCGCGCATCCTCGCGCCTGAGCGTGCAGGCGAGCGCGATGCCCGGCGGCAGCACCGTTTCCAGGTCCTTCAGGCTGTGGACCGCGAAATCGATCCGCCCGTCCGCCAGCGCCTCATGGATTTCCTTGGCGAACAAGCCTTTGCCGCCGATTTCCGCCAATGCCCGGTCCTGCACGGCGTCCCCCGTGGTGACGATGACGTGCTCCTCGAACACCGACATCCCGCGCAGCACCGGACAGAATTTCGTCAGCAGCTCCAAAAACACCGCGGTCTGCGCGCGCGCGAGCGGCGAGCCGCGCGTCCCCACTTTCAACGGCAGTGCCCTGGCGTGCGGCTTTAACAAGGGTGTTACAGTTTTCACCCGCGTGCTCTAGAGCGTGCCGCATGGAAAGAAAAGCAGCCGCACCGGCGCCCTCCGGCCCCAGCGGGCCGGTCCTCGGGATCGAGAGTTCCTGCGACGAGACGGCCTGCGCGGTCCTGGCACCCGACGGCGCGATCCTCGCCGAGGTTCTGCTGAGCCAGATCGCGGAGCACGCGGCATTCGGCGGCGTGGTGCCGGAAATCGCCGCGCGCGCGCATCTCGCCGCCCTGCCCCGCCTGGCGGCCGCCTGCCTGCGCGAGGCCGGGCTCGGGTACAATGATCTGGGCGCGATCGCCGCGACCGCGGGCCCCGGGCTGATCGGCGGCCTGCTGGTCGGCACCGGCTTTGCCAAAGGGGCGGCTTTGGCCGTGCACAAGCCGTACCTCGCGATCAACCACCTCGAAGCCCACGCCCTCGCGGCGCGGCTGCCGGGCCTTGAGCATACGCAACCCGCCTTCCCCTATCTGCTGCTGCTGCTCTCGGGCGGGCACTCGCAATGCATCCTGGTCGAGGGTGTCGGCCGGTACCGCCGGCTCGGCACGACCCTGGACGACGCCGCCGGCGAGGCGTTTGATAAAACCGCGAAACTGCTCGGCCTGCCCTATCCAGGCGGCCCGGCGCTGGAGGCCTGCGCGCGCACCGGCGCGCCCGACGCCTACCGGCTGCCGCGCCCGCTGCTGCACCGGGCGGGCTGCGATTTCTCGTTCTCCGGCCTGAAAACCGCGGTCGCGCTGCTGGTCGCCGCCCAGCCGTCCGGCCCGCTGCCGGCCGCCCAGGCCGCCGACATCGCCGCGAGCTTCCAGGCCGCCGTCACCGACATCCTCGCGGACCGGCTGGCGAACGCGCTCGCCCTGTGTCCGGCCGCACGAACCGTCGTCGCCGCCGGGGGGGTGGCGGCCAATGCCGCCATCCGCAGCCGGCTCACCGCGATGTGCACGGAACAGGCCAAAGCGTTCATTGCCCCGCCGCTGCGGCTCTGCACGGACAACGCCGTCATGGTCGCCTGGGCCGCGATCGAGCGGCTGCGGGCCGGGTTTGCCGACACTCTGGAGGCCCCCTGCCGCCCGCGCTGGCCGCTGGAGGCCGCATGAACTACCGCCACGCCTACCACGCCGGCAATTTTGCCGATTGCGTCAAACACGCGCTGTTGATCGCGCTGCTGCAGGCCCTGCAGCGAAAAACCACGCCGTTCCTGGTCCTCGACACCCATGCGGGCCTCGGCCGCTACGATGTCGCGACCGGCCCCGCTGAACGCACCGGCGAGTGGCGCGCCGGCATCGCCGCCGTGCTGGCGGCAGCGGACCCCGCACTTGCCGACTATACCGGGCTGGTCGAGCGCTGCGGCCTCTACCCCGGCTCGCCCGCCATTACCGCCGCCCTGCTGCGCCCGCAGGACCGCCTCATCGCCTGCGAACTGCACCCCGAGGACGCCGCCACCCTCAAACGCGCTTTTGCCGGCCAGCCGGGCGTTGCCGTCCACGAGCGCGACGGTTACGAGGCCCTGCGCGCCTTCCTCCCGCCACCCGAGCGGCGCGGGCTGATCCTGATCGACCCGCCCTTCGAACGCGCCGACGAATTCTCCGTTCTGGCCGCGCGCCTCATCGCCGCCTGGACCAAATTCCCGGGCGGCGTGTACGTAGCATGGTACCCGATCAAGCACCGCGCCCCCGTCCGCGCGTTTTTCGACGCCCTCTCCGCCGCCGGCCTGCGCGACGTGATCAACGTGGAGTTCCTGCGCCGCCCGCCGCTCGACCCCGCGCGCCTCAACGGCTGCGGCCTCGTCATCATCAACCCGCCTTACGGATTTGCCGACACCGCGCGCCCGATGCTCGACGCGCTCACCCGCATCCTCGGCGAAGCCGGGGCCGCCTGCGCCATCGAGGTCATCGCCGATGAATAGCATCGCGGTCATCGGTGCCGGCGCCTGGGGCACGGCACTCGCCGTGCTGCTCGCCGGCGCCGGCAAGCCCGTCACCCTCTGGGCGCGCGATCCCGGCCGGGCGGCAACATTGGCCACGAGCCGTACGAACCCGTATTTGCCCGGCATCACCCTGCCCGCGAACCTCGCGATCACCGGCGATCTGCCGCACGCGGATCTGTTCCTCCTCACCGTGCCGATGCAGGCCCTGTCGGCGACCATCGCCCGTCTGCCAGGCGCCGCACCGCTCATCCTCTGCTGCAAGGGGCTGGACGCGGGCTCTCTCAAACTACCGCCGGAACTCGTCACCGAGCGGCCCGCCGCCGTCCTCACCGGCCCGAATTTCGCCGGCGAAATCGCCGCAGGCCTGCCGGCGGCCGCCGTCCTCGCGACCCCCGATGCCGATCTGCGCGCCACGCTCATGCACACGCTCAAAACCGACACGCTGCGCCTCTACGGCAGTGCCGACATCATCGGCGCCGCACTTGGCGGGGCCGCCAAAAACGTGATCGCCATCGCCGCCGGCATCGTCATCGGTGCCGGCCTCGGCGAAAACGCCCGCGCCGCCCTCATCACCCGCGGCATCGCCGAGATCGCCCGCCTCGCCGCCGCCCTCGGCGGCCGCCCGGAAACCATCTCCGGCCTCTCCGGGCTCGGCGACCTGCTGCTCACCTGCACCGGCCAGAGCAGCCGAAATTTCTCGCTCGGTCTCGCCCTCGGCCAGGGCGCCACGCTCGGCCACATCCTCGCCGCCCGCGCGAGCGTCACCGAAGGTGTAACGACCGCCCCCGCACTCCTCGCGCGCGCGCATGCAGCCCGAGTGGACATGCCGATCACCGCGGCGGTCGCGAAACTGCTGGGTGGTGCAACGACGATTCCAGAGACGGTGAGCGTTATGATGGGAAGGGCGTTGAAGGATGAGTAAGGAAGCGCTTCTTTTTTGAAAAAAAGAAGCAAAAAACTTTTATGACTCCGGGCCTTGGGCGGTGTTGGCGTCGGCGCCCATGCCCGAAAATGGGTGGAGTTTTTTTGCTACTTTTTGTTCACAACAAGTGGTACTTACCGTTGCTTGAAAGCAACGATCTTCCTCCTCCTGCTCGCTGCCATCGCCCTCCTCCGCCCCCCCGAATACGACGAAGCCTACTCCCTCTTTCTCACCGCCGGGAACCCTCGCCCCGCCTGGCCCACCGGCGTCTTCCACCCCGGCGACGTGCGCGGCTTTTACGACGGCCATGCCGGCTGGCGGGCCATTGCAGCGAACCTGCGTACCGGCGATGTCCATCCGCCGCTCTATTTCTGGGCGCTGGAGGCGTGGCGGCGCGTCGTCGGGCCGGGATGGTTCGCCGCGCGGGCGCTCTCGGTTTTGCTGACCGTGGCGGGGCTCACGCTGCTGGCGCGGCTGGCGGCCCTCGCCCGCGCGCCGGTGCTGCCAACCCTCACGATCACCCTGCTGAGCTATGGTTTTGCCGCCACGGGCATCGAGGCGCGCGGCTTTGCGCTGGCGCAGTGCCTCAACATTGCGGGCGTCCTGCTCGCACTTGCCGCCGTGCAGCGCAGCGCCTTCGGGCTAGCACTGCTCGCAGGCGGGGTCTTTGGTGCGGCGAGTTTTTCCAACTACCTCGCCGTGTTCGTGGGCGTCGCGGCCATGGCATGGATGTTGGCGACGCGACCCCGGCTGCTGCCCGGGATGATCGCCGGCATCGCGCCGTTTATGGCCGCGGATTATTATTTCTTTACCGGCCAGCTTCACGCGCGGGTCGGCCAGTTCGTGGCCTTCGCGCCGCTGCCGGCACTCGGGCGGCTGGCGCGCGATGCCGGCGCCGCGGTGTTCGGCGGGCTGCCGCTCTACGCCGGTGGGTTCGGCGGCGCCGTGGCGGCTGGCCTGCTGGGGCTGTTCCTCGCCTGTACGGCCGGCGCCATCCGCCGCCCGCCGCCCTATGCGGCTCTCTTCGCCCTCGCCGCCGTCGCCCCGCCGGCAGGGCTGATCGCCCTCGGGATCCTCTTTCACAACACGCCGATCGAGATCCGCTACCTTGCCTTCTCGCTGCCCTACCTGGCCCTGCTGTTCGCGGCCCTGCCCCGCGCGTTGCTCTGCCCGCTCCTGGCGGTGCAGGCGGCCGCCATAGCGGGCCTGATGTTCGCCCCCGCCACCATGCAACCGCAGGGCCTCGCCGCGGCGGAGGCCGCACTCGTGCCGGGCGCCCTTATCCTGGTCCCCTTCGGCAATGACGGGGTGGGCATCCCCGGCCCCTTCATCGCCCGTCTTCCCGATGCCGCCCGGGTCGAGCTATTGCGCGCTGAAACCTTGGCCGACCTCAGTCACGAGCCCCGCATCGTCCTCGCGACCCTGCAACTCGATAACGCCAGCCGTGCCACGATCACCGCCGCCCGCGCCGCTATCGGCCGAAACGCCTGCCTGGCGGTCGTGCAATCCGATGCGCTTATAACGACGCTCTCAAACCGCTGCGCGCACCAGCAGCCATAGCGCGGCGATGATCTCCGCCCCGTTCACCCACACCGAAAACCTGTGCCCACGGTCGAACCACAGCTGGTTCCCCGCGTCGCGCCACGCATTGAGCTGCGGGATCAGCCAGAACAACAGGAACAGCGTCACCACCACGATCACCAGCATCACGACGGCGGACACCATCTGGGCGCGCAGCAAATACCCGAGTGCCCCCAGGCCCGCGCTTACGATGATGAACGCATAGTACCGCGGAAAGACCGCCCGGATGAACGGCCCGGAATATTCCGGCGGCAGCTTCGTGAACACCAGGGGTGTGAGGATCGCCCCGAAAAACAGCATCCCGCCGACCAGGGCGCTCAAGCCCAGCGCCGTCAGGATGCCGCCAGCGTTCGTCATCAGTAGCGGTACAGCTCGTGCTTGAACGGCCCGCTTTGCGCGAGGCCCATATACTCGGCCTGCTTGGGCGAGAGCTTCGTCAGCGTGGCGCCCACTTTCGCGAGGTGCAGCGCCGCCACCTTCTCGTCCAGATGCCGCGGCAGCACGTACACCTTGTTCTCGTACTTGCCGGCCGGCGCGGTCCACAGCTCAATCTGCGCCAGCACCTGGTTGGTGAAGCTCGCACTCATCACGAAGCTCGGATGCCCGGTCGCGTTGCCGAGGTTCACCAGCCGGCCCTCGGAGAGCACGATCAGACGCTTGCCGTCGGGGAACACGACCTCGTCGACCTGCGGCTTCACGTTCTCCCACTTATAATTGCGCAGCGCCTCGATCTGAATTTCGGAGTCGAAATGCCCGATATTGCAGACGATGGCGCGGTGCTTCATCGCGCGCATGTGGTCGGCGGTGATGACATCCACATTGCCGGTGGCGGTGACGAAGATATCGCCGCGCGGGGCGGCCTCTTCCATGTCCACGACCTCATAGCCCTCCATCGCCGCCTGCAACGCGCAGATCGGGTCGATCTCGGTGACCAGCACGCGGCAGCCGGCATTGCGCAGGCTGGCGGCCGAGCCCTTGCCGACATCGCCGAACCCGGCGACCACGGCGACCTTGCCGGACATCATGACATCCGTGCCCCGGCGGATGCCGTCCACCAGGCTCTCGCGACAGCCATACAGATTGTCGAATTTGGACTTGGTGACGCTGTCGTTCACGTTGATCGCGGGCACCAGCAGCGTGCCGGCCTTCGCCATCTCCCAGAGCCGGTGCACGCCCGTCGTCGTCTCCTCCGAAATGCCCTTCACGTCCTTCAGCATCTCCGGGTATTTCTCGTGGATCAGCTTGGTGACGTCGCCGCCGTCATCGAGGATCATGTTCGGCGTCCAGCCATCCGGGCCGCGCAGGGTCTGCTCGATGCACCACCAGAACTCCTCCTCGGACATGCCCTTCCAGGCAAACACCGGTACGCCCGCGGCCGCGACGGCAGCCGCCGCCTGGTCCTGGGTCGAGAAGATGTTGCAGGAAGACCAGCGCACGGAGGCGCCGAGCGCCGTCAGCGTCTCGATCAGCACGGCGGTCTGGATCGTCATGTGCAGGGAGCCGACGATGCGCGCCCCTTTGAGGATCTGGTCCCGGCCGAACTCCTCGCGCAGCGCCATCAGGCCAGGCATTTCATCCTGCGCCATCTCGATTTCCTTGCGGCCCCAGGCCGCGAGCGAGATGTCCTTGACCTTGTAGTCGGTGGGCAGGCTAACGTCGGGCATGTACTGGCTCCTTCGGGTACGTTCAGGCTCATATGACCTTGGGAGGCTTATGCCAAGCTGGGGTAAGCAAGCGCTACTTTTTTGAAAAAAAGTAGCAAAAAACTTTTGCTCCGAAACCGTGCCGCAGACGCCGGCAGTTCCCATGACCCGGGTCGATAAAGTTTTTTTGCTACTTTTTGTTCACAAAAAATCGTTCTTGCGCCACTAATCCTCCATGCCTCTACGCCGCGCGATCGGGGACTGGGTTGCTGACGTGCAGGCCGGCTCAGGCCCGCGCTACCTCGCCATCGCCAACGCCATCGCCGCCGCCATGGACCGTGGCGCGCTCGCCCCCGGGGATCGCCTGCCGCCGCACCGCGCGCTCGCGGCCGCTCTGGGGGTCGATCTCACCACCGTCACCCGCGCCTATGCCGAGGCCCGCCGGCGCGGGTTGCTCGATTCCGCGATCGGCAGCGGCACCTTCATCCGCCAGGCGCCGGGCGAGGAAGCGCCGCAGATCAGCGTCGACATGAGCATGAACATCCCGCCCGCCCCGGCGGATGTGTCCTTGCGGGATCTGCTGCGGGACGGCCTGTCGAAAGTGCTGCGGGGCGCGGATGTCGCGACGCTGATGGCCTACCGGGCAGGGGCCGGCACGCGCGAGGAGCGCGCCGCCGGTGCGGCCTGGCTCGCCCCCACCTGCGGCCCGCTGCCGGCCGGCCGGCTGCTGCTCGCCTCCGGTGCGCAGGGCGGGATGCTCGCCGTCGCCGCCACGCTGCTGGCGCGCGGCGACATCGTCGCGACCGAGGCGATGACCTATCCCGGGTTCCGCGCCCTCGCCGCGCATCTCGGCCTCATCCTCGCCCCGGTCGCCTGCGACGCGGAGGGGCTGCTGCCGGATGCGCTCGAGGAAGTGTGCGCGCGGCGGGCCCCGCGCGCGATCTACTGCACGCCCACCATCCAGAACCCGACCGCCGCGACCATGGGCCGGGCGCGGCGCGGCGCCATCATCGCGATCGCCCGCCGGTACGACCTGCCGGTGATCGAGGATGCGGCGTACGATCTGCTGCCGCGCGACTGCGCCCCGGCCCTGCTCGCCCTGGCGCCGGAGCGCGTCTACCATGTCGCCACCACCGCCAAATCCCTCACACCCGGACTGCGCCTCGCCTACGTCGTCGTGCCGGAGGGGCGCCAGGCGGCCGTCACCGGCGCCATCCGCGCGACCGCGATGATGGCCTCGCCCTTGCTCGTCAGCCTGGTCACCGGGTGGATCCGCGACGGCACCGCGCAGGCCATCCTCGCCGGCATCCGCACCGAGGCGGTGGCGCGCCAGGCGCTCGCCGCCAACATCCTGCCGCGCGAGGCGGTGGCGGCGAACCCCGAGGGCCTGCACATCTGGCTGACCCTGCCCGCCGCCTGGAAACTGCCGGATTTCGTGGGCTACGCGCGCACCCAGGGGCTTGCCCTGGTGCCCGCGGACGCCTTCGCGGCCGATGCGGCCCAGCCGATCCCGCACGCGGTGCGCGTGGCGCTCGGGGTTGCGGCCGATCATGGCCGGCTGGAAGCCGCGTTGCGGGCGCTGGCCGCCGCTTTGAGGATCGAACCGGTTCAGCGTTACGAGGTGGTTTAGGAAAAAACCCAGTTTTTGTGAACAAAAATGGCGACAGCAAAATGCTCTGACTCACGGTCACGGGATCTGCCAGCCTGCCGGCACTCAGGAGCAAAAGTTTTTTGCTTCTATTTTTCAAAAAAGAAGCGCTACCCCTCAAATTTTCTGCTATTGCCTAAAGAATAGCCCGTCCCGACGCCGTTTCAAGCAACCTCCCGACCCGACATGCTTGTTTTATAAGCGTATTCAGGTCCCCACTCGTTAATTGTATGGTTTTACTTCCAATAATCGTTCGGATCAAACTACAATAATTGTTGGCATGATGTTTGCTCATGTTGTGTGCTGCTGTCACATAGCTCAACCCGCCCGCAGGAGATCATCATGCCTAAAGTCGAAAAAGCCGCCCATGCCGCCGGTGACTACCTCGTCGACTACGAGGAGAAGGTATTTGAGGATGTCAAAGCACAACCTGGCGAAAAAGCGCTCGTCACGTTCCATACCGTGGCCTTCGAGGGCTCCATCGGCTTTGTGAACCTGCTGCAGGCGACCCGCATTCAGCGCAAAGGCTTCACCACCTCCGTCCTGCTGTACGGCCCCGGTGTCACGCTCGGCGTGCAGCGCGGTTTCCCCCGCCTCGGCGACGAGGCATTCCCCGGCCACCAGAATTTCAACAAGCAGATCACGAAGTTCATGGAGGAAGGCGGCAAGGTCTATTGCTGCCGCTTCGCGCTCCAGGCTCTGTACGGCCATGGCGAGCCCTCGCTGATCCCCGGCATCACGCCGATCAGCCCGCTCGACGTGCTCGATCTCATCCTGCTGCACCGCCGGGATAACGCGTTCATCCTGGATACCTGGACGCTCTGACCGTGGGTCGGAAGACGATCAAGGCCGCCGCCGTCCAGCGCGCCCCGGTGCTGGACGATGCCTGGGGCACGGTGGAGATCGTGCTCGACACGATCCGCACCGCGGCCGCGGACGGCGCGCGCCTGATCGTCTTCCCCGAAACCTTCGCGCCCTATTACCCGTATTTTTCGTTCGTGCAGCCGCCGGTCAGCATCGGCCAGCGGCACATGAAGCTCTACGAGCATGCCATCGTGGTCCCCGGCCCGGTCACGGCAGCGGTCGCCGCCGCCGCCAAGGCCGCCGGCGCGTTCGTCCTGCTCGGCGTGACCGAGCGTGATCACGGCTCGCTCTACAACACCCAGCTGCTGTTCGGCGACGATGGCGCGCTGCTGCTCAAGCGCCGCAAACTCACACCGAGTTTCCATGAGCGCATGGTCTGGGGGGCGGGGGATGCGAGCGGCCTTACCGTCATCGACACCGCGATCGGCCGCATCGGCGCGCTCGCCTGCTGGGAGCATTTCAACCCGCTCGCGCGCTACGCCCTGATGGCGCAGTTTGAGGAGATCCATTGCAGCCATTTCCCCGGCTCCATGGTCGGCCGCGTGTTCGCCGACCAGATCGACGCCGCGATGCGCCACCACGCCGCCGAGTCCGGCTGTTTCGTCGTCAATGCCACCGGCTGGCTGAGCGAGGCGCAGATCAAGTCGATCACGCCCGACCCCGCGATGCAGAAGGCCATCTCCGGCGGCTGCCACACCTGCATCGTCTCGCCGGAGGGGGTCAACCTCGCCGCCCCCTTGCGCGAGGGCGAAGGCATCCTGATGGCGGACCTCGACATGTCGCTGATCGTCAAGCGCAAGCGCATGATGGACAGCGTCGGCCACTACGCGCGCCCGGAGCTGCTCTCGCTCGCGATCAATGCCCACGCCGCGGCGCCGATGCACGCCGCCGGTTTCGGTTTTCGAGAAGGATCGAACGATGGATCACAGCTTTCTGCCAACCCCCGCGCTGACAGCGCCGCGCCACCTGATCCTGGACCTGCAGTCGCTCGGGCTGCGGCTGAGTGACGCCACACCGGGGCTGAGTGCCCGCAAGGGCGGCGCCGGGCCGACCGACCACAAGGCGATCACGCTCGGCGACCGCACCGTGATGGTGCCGGTTTTCACCGGCAACGCCAAAACCTCGCCGTTCGAGGCGACAGGTCCGGGGCTGGACGGCATGGCGACCCTGCTGCGCGAGGGCGTGCCGGTCGCCCGGATAAAATACCCGCGCCAGGCGCGTTTCTACGCCCTGCAGACCTTCGATGGCATCCCGTACTGGAAGATCGCGCAGCTGCACGGGCACGACGTGCTGGCGACCACGGTGCTGCAGAACTGCATCCGCTATACCGACCGCGCGACCTCCTGCCAGTTCTGCGCCATCGGCCAGTCGCTCGCCGAGGGCCGCACGATCGCGCATAAAACCCCCGAACAGCTCGGCGAGGTCGCGCGCATGGCGGTGCTGCTGGATGGCGTGAAGCATGTCGTGCTGACCACCGGCACGCCCAACGTCATCGACCGGGGGGCGGCGGTGCTGTGCGAGTCCGCGCGCGGCATCAGGGCGCAGGTCGACATCCCGATCCAGGCGCAATGCGAGCCGCCGCGCGACCATGAGTGGTTCGCCCGCCTGCGCGCGGCCGGGGTGGATAGCCTGGGGATGCATCTTGAAGCCGTCACGCCGGAGGTTCGCCAGCGCATCATGCCGGGCAAGGCGACCGTGTCGCTCGATCGCTATTTCGACGCTTTTGCCGCCAGCGTGAAAATTTTCGGCCGCGGGCAGGTCAGCACCTATATCCTCGCCGGCCTCGGCGACACGGCGGAGGCGATCCTCGGGACCGCGCAAACACTGATCGGCCTCGGCGTGTACCCCTTCGTCGTGCCCTTCGTCCCCGTGTCCGGCACGCCGCTGGCCGACGCCCCGGCTCCCAGCCCGGATTTCATGCGCAGCATCCTGCCGGCCCTCGGCCGGATGCTGGCCGCAGCCGGCCTGCGCTCGGCGGATGCCAAGGCCGGGTGCGGCAAATGCGGCGCCTGCTCCGCGCTCGCCAGCTACGAGACCTGACGCATGCCCCTGCTCACCCAGGCCGCCTCGCCGCTGCCGCTGTTCTTCGCGCCCGGCGAATACCGCATCGAGGCCGCCACCACCCCCTGGCAGCAGGCCGGCTGCCACGCGCTCCGCCGCGCCGTGTTCTGCGCGGAGCAGAAACTCTTCGAGCACGATGACCGCGACGCGGTCGATGAGAACTGCCTGCTGCTGGCGGCCTGGTCCTGCCTGTTCGGGCATGCCGACGAGGTCGTCGGCACCGTGCGCATCCACGAGCCGGAGCCCGGCCTCTGGTGGGGCTCGCGCCTCGCCGTCGCCAAACCCTACCGGCGCATCGGCGGCCTCGGCTCGGCCCTCATCCGCCTTGCCGTCGGCACGGCCCGCGCGCACGGGGCCGGCACCTTCCTCGCCCATGTGCAGAGCCAGAACCGCGCGCTGTTCGAGGCCCTCGCCTGGCGCGTGCTGGACGAAAAGACCCTGGCCGGCCGGCCGCACTTCCTGATGCAGGCGGACCTTGCCGCCTACGAGCCGCTGCACGGCGCCCAACTGCGTCTCCTGCCTGCGATCGGCCCCGCCGCGTGACCCTCGCCGCCCTCATCGACCAGCTGCGCGCGGCCGCGGGCCTTCGCCACAAAGCCGATATCGCGCCGGTGCTGGAACGGCTGAACATCACCGGCCATGAGGCGATCGCCATCGGCGATGACTGTGCCGCGATCCCCGATGGCGATGGCTACCTGCTGTTCGCGATTGAAGGGTTCGTCCCCGGCTTCGTGCAGGCCGAGCCGCATTTCGCCGGCTATTGCGGGGTCATGGTCAATCTGTCGGACATCGCGGCGATGGGCGGCCGGCCGATCGCGGTCGTGGACGCGATCTGGGCGCGCGACGCCGAGGAGGCCGCCCCGGTGCTCGCCGGCCTCGCCGATGCCGCCCAGCGCTACGGCGTGCCGATCGTCGGCGGCCATACCAACACCCGCGCGCCCGCCGGAATGCTATCCGTCGCGGTCCTCGGCCGCGCGCGGAAACTCCTGACGAGCTTCGCCGCACAACCCGGGCAGGTCCTCCTGGCGGCGATCGATCTGCGCGGGACGATGCGCGCGAGCGGCCCGTACTGGGACGCCTCGACCGGTACGGCACCCGCCGACCTGCGGGAAAACCTCGACATCCTGGCCGAGCTCGCGGAAGATGGGTTATGCGCCGCCGCCAAGGACATCTCGATGGCGGGCCTCGCCGGCACGGCGATCATGTTCATGGAGGCCTCGGGGTGCGGCGCCGTCATCGACCTCAACGCCATTCCGCACCCGCCGGGGATGCCAATGGATACCTGGCTGCAGGCGTTCCCGAGCTTCGGCTTCCTGCTCAGCGTCGAGCCCGGCGCGCTCAGCCTCGTGCAGCGCAAATTCAGCCGGCGCGGCATCGCCTGCGGCGTCATCGGCAGCGTCAACAATTCCCGCAAGCTCCAGCTCAGCCTGGACGGCGAGCGCATGACCCTCTGGGATGTCTCGGAGGACAGGCTGATCGGCTGCGGGGGACAGACGATCGATGCCTGAGCTCATCTTTTCGCTGCGCTGGCCCGATGGCACGCAGACCCGGCATTATTCGCCGTCCTCCATCGTCCGCGATTTCTTAGCACCCGGCGAAAGTTACAAAATGCCCGATTTTCTGCGCACGGCCCGTGCTGCGATGACCGCCGCCTCCGAGCGCGTGGAACGCAAATACGGCTATCCGTGCAGCCGCGCCGGCGCCACCCTCGCGGAGCTTGAACATCGCGGCGCTGCGTTCAACGACGCACCGGACGCCGCCGTGACCATTCTGGAGATCCAGGGATGAGTGCCGCGCGCAAACCCGAACCGGAACACCGCCACGTCGTCATCATCGGCGGCGGCCAGGCCGGCCTCTCGCTCTCCTGGCACCTGACGCGCGCCAATACCGACCACGTGGTGCTTGAACGCAGCGAGCGTTTCCACGCCTGGAAGCACCAGCGCTGGGATAATTTCTGCCTGGTCACGCCCAACTGGCAATGCAAGCTCCCGGGCTTTGAGTATGTCGGCAACGACCCGCATGGCTTCATGGTCAAAAACGAGATCATCCGCTTCGTTGAAAATTTCGCCGAGAATTTCAATCCGCCGGTGCAGAGCGGCGTCGAGGTGACCGCGCTGATGCCAGAAGGCGAGGGCTTTCTCGTGCAGACGGATCGCGGCGATTATTCGGCCCGCCACGTCTGCATCGCGACGGGCGGCTACCACACGCCGATCACGCCGCGCATGGCCGAGCGCCTGCCCGCCCGCGTGCTGCAGCTGCACGCCAACCAGTACCGCAACGCAGCCGCGCTGCCGCCCGGTGCGGTGCTGATCGTCGGCACCGGCCAGTCCGGCTGCCAGATCGCCGAGGACCTGCACCTCGAGGGCCGGCGCGTCCACCTCGCCGTCGGCAGCGCACCCCGCGTCTCGCGCTTCTATCGCGGCCGCGACGTCGTCGACTGGCTGCACGACATGGGGCATTACGACCTGCCCGTCACCGACCACCCGCTCCAGGAGGGCGTGCGCGGCAAGGCCAACCACTACGTCACGGGGCGCGACGGCGGGCGGGACATCGATCTGCGCAGCTTCGCCGCCGAAGGCATGGCGCTGCACGGCCATCTCGCGACGATCGACGGCGAACAGATCGGCTTCGCCCAGGACCTTGCGAAAAACCTCGACAACGCGGACGCGGTGAACGACCGCATCAAGGACGGCATCGACGCCTTCATCGCCGAACGCCGGATCGACGCGCCGACGGAAGCGCGCTACGTGCCCGTCTGGCACCCGCCCGCCGAGGACCCGCCGCTCGACCTCGCGGCCGCCGGCATCACCACGATCATCTGGTGCGTCGGCTACCGGCCGGACTATTCCTGGGTGCACGTGCCCGTCTTCACCGGCCGCGGCACACCAAGCCATCACCGCGGCATCACCGCCGTGCCGGGGATGTATTTTCTGGGGCTGCCCTGGCTGCACACATGGGGGTCCGGACGATTCGCGGCGATTGCGCGGGATGCGGCGCATGTGGCGACGCATATTGGGAATTTCGGAGGCAGAAAGCGCTAGGTCATGGGCTGGAGCCGTTCCGCGTCTCCGGCCAAAATCCCGAAGTTGTTTTCACAAAAGAAGCGCTTACGGTCCCTTGCCTTTTTCATTGGCAAAATAATCCGCCACCGCCGTCCGCTCATCCGGGCTGAGCGACCTCGCGATCGATTGCATGATCGCATTGCCGCCTTCGCCTTGCGCGAAATTGTTCAGCGCATTCACGATCGCCGGCGCCTGCAGCCCGGCCAGCGCCGGCGCGCCCATCGCGGGGTTGCCCGCACCCGTCACGCCGTGGCAGGCGGCGCAGGGCAGCGCGCCGTTGGCGTTGCCGTGCAGGGCGATCTGCTGGCCGTCAGGCGTGCCGGCCCAGGCCGGTGCCGCGAACAGGCAGAGCCACCAGAACCTCACGGGCCGCCAGGCCCGTACACCGGCATGGTCATTGGCAGCGTGCTGCCGTCCGCGAACCGCAGCGTCACCGCCACTTTGCCGCCGACCTGCATTTTCGGCTGCATGCACATCAGGTGGTACCCGCCCGGCGTGAAAGTCACGCTGCCATGCGCCGGGATGGTGATCGTCGGCACGTCCATCATCATCGCCATGCCGCTGTTGTCCTCGCTTTTGTGCAGCATGAGCATCCCGCAGGCGGGCGACGCCGCACTCGCCAGCACGGCATCGGTATCGCCGTCGTTGTGCAGGGTCATGTAGCCGCCGGCCGGTATGTTGGGCAGCAGATAGCGCATCCAGGGCGATGCGACGGTCACGGGCGGCGCGGCATACGCGGCCGGGCCCAGAAGGGTCATCAAAAACACCAAAAACCTCAACCGCAGCTCCTCTCGTGCCGGGCACGTCACCACCCGCGCCCCCAATTCATAAAGTGTTGTTGCTACTTTTTGTTCACAAAAAGTAGTCCTTCCTGCCCCTTCCAAATCCCCGTTGCCACAAGCCCGCCGCCGGCGCAAAACGTGTTTCATGGACCAACCCCGCTACGCCGACGCCGCGCGCGCCACCCGCCACGTGTTCATCCGCGACCTCATGATGCACGCCTCCATCGGCGTGTACGCGCATGAGCATACGGCCATGCAGCGCGTGCGCATCAACATTGACCTCGCGGTGACCGACGATGCCGGCGGCAACCTGTCGCGCGCCGCCGTCGGCCAGGATGAGCTCGGCCGGGTCGTCAGCTATGAGGACATCATCATCCGCGCCCGCCAGATTGTCGCCGCCGGGCACGTCCAGCTGGTCGAGACACTGGCCGAGCGGCTGTGCGAGGCGTGCCTGCTCGATGAGCGGATTCTGGTCGCCCGCGTCCGTGTCGAGAAACTCGACGTTTTTGCCGACGCCGCCGCCGCGGGCGTTGAGGTCGAGCGCCGGCGGTGTTAGTTGTCCACCCCGCAAAACACCCCTGCAACACGGCCCGGCGCCGCCCCTTCATGGCGCCGGCGTGAACAACTCTTAATTTTATTCTCCAGTAAAATCAGTCAGTTAACCTACAATCACGGTAACGTGCGCGGCTTACGCGTAAATCGCGGCGCTCTAGAAAAAGCCTTGCCGCTTGCCGAGTTTCCACAGAGTTATCCACACGCCTCGCATGTCCGATACAAGTAACACAACGTATCAATCCGGAGTCGCAATAATAGAGCTGGCGCTGCAGACGATGCCGGCCAATCCGGGCGTGTACCGTATGCTCGATGCCAAGGGCGACGCCCTCTATGTCGGCAAGGCCCGCAACCTCAGGAAGCGCGTCACCAGCTACACCCAGATTGCCCGCCTGCCGGAGCGGCTGCGCCGCATGGTCGCCGACACGGCGCAGATGGAGATCGTCACCACCCATACCGAGGCCGAGGCCCTGCTGCTCGAGGCCAACCTCATCAAAAAACTAAAACCGCGCTACAACATTCTGCTCCGCGACGATAAATCCTACCCCTGGCTGATGCTGACGGAGGATCATCCGTTTCCGCAGATCACGAAACATCGCGGCGCGCAGGTGCGCAAAGGCAGCTACTGGGGGCCGTTTGCCTCCGCCTGGTCCGTCAACCAGACAGTGCAGGCCCTGCAGCGCGTGTTCCTGCTGCGCACCTGCGCCGACACGGTGTTCGCCAACCGGACCCGGCCCTGCCTGCTGTTCCAGATCAAACGCTGCAGCGCACCATGCGTCGGCCGCGTAAGCGGGGAGGAGTACGCCACGCTCGTTGCCCAGGCAAAATCATTCCTCTCGGGAAAAACCGGCGTGGTGCAGCGCGACCTGGGGGCGGCCATGGAGCAGGCCGCCGGCAATCTGGAGTTCGAACGCGCGGCCGCGATCCGCGACCGCCTGCGCGGTCTCGCGCATATCCAGGGCAACGACGTGATCAACCCGGCGAGCCTGACCGACGCGGACGTGATCGCGCTGCACCAGGAGGCCGGGCAGACCTGCGTGCAGGTGTTTTTCATCCGCGGCGGGCGCAATAACGGCAACCGGAGTTTTTTCCCGGCGCACGCGAAAAGCGAGGAGGCGCCGGAGATTCTCGCCGCCTTCATCGCGCAGTTCTATGACGACAAACCGGCACCCCCGCTGCTGCTGCTGAGCCACGAGCCCGACGAGCCGGCTTTGCTGGCCGAGGCGCTGTCCTTGAAGACGGACCGGAAAGTCACGCTGCTGGTGCCGCAGCGCGGCGAGAAGCACGACGTCGTGCTGCACGCGCAGACCAACGCGCGCGAGGCGCTGGAGCGTAAGCTCGCCGAGAGCGCCGGGCAGGGCAAACTGCTCGCCGCCGTCGCGGAATTGTTCCAGCTGCCGGAAACGCCGGCGCGCATCGAGACCTATGACAACTCGCACATCATGGGCACCTCGGCCTACGGCGTGATGGTGGTGGCGGGGCCGGAGGGCTTCGATAAATCGGCGTACCGGAAATTCGCGATCAAGAGCGTGCTCACCCCGGGCGATGATTTCGCGATGCTGCGCGAAGTGCTGCAGCGCCGCTTCGGCCGCGCGCTGGCCGAGGACCCCGGGCGGGACTCGCCCAACTGGCCGGACCTCGTGTTGATCGACGGCGGCGCCGGGCAGCTCTCGGCCGCAACCGGGATCATGGCGGAGCTCGGCCTGGCGGACATCCCGCTGGTCGGCATCGCCAAGGGGCCGGACCGCGATGCCGGCCGCGAATGGTTCCACATGGGCGGGCGCGAGGCGTTCCAGCTGCCGCCGCGCGATCCCGTGCTGTATTTTTTGCAGCGCCTGCGCGACGAGGCGCACCGCTTCGCCATCACCACCCACCGCAACGCGCGCACGAAAAAGATCACGACCTCGGAGCTCGACGACGTGCCGGGCATAGGGGCCGCCCGCAAACGGGCATTGCTGATGCATTTCGGCTCGGCGCGCGGGGTAAAGGCGGCGGGGTTGCGGGACCTGGAAGCGGTGGCGGGGATCAACAAGGCAACGGCGCGGGCGGTTTATGCCCATTTCCATCCGGGGGTGCGGATGGAGGAGGCGAGTTGAGACAGGAAGTGCAGCTTTGAAATGTTGGGCCATGGGCTTAGGCAATGTCACCGCCCACAACCAAAATTTACAAAGTTTTTTTGCTACTTTTTGTTCACAAAAAGTAGTTCTTTCTTGTTCACTTCCTTCAACTCCGGTTAGATAAACCAGACAACGCCGCCGCGATGAAAAGTGCTATCACATACCCAATGATTTTATGCGCGTAGAAGTACCAGCGCGCGAATCCCGTCAGCGCCACGTCGTCGAATTTCTTATCGAGACTGACCAACGGAATGAGCTCCGATAAGCTGAAAAACAGGCCGACCGGCATTTGGTTTCGCTCGCCCTGTCCGGTGAGCTTCAGCACCAGCACGCCCAGCAGCACGAAGCCGGCGGCGAACCAGAAGGCGCGCTCAGGGGCGTAGCCGAAGCCGGCGACCTGCCCGTAGGTCCAGTATAAAATCCTTTTCAGCGGCGACATGGTGCTGAGGGCTCTGGTCTGGCTGGTTTCCAGCACGCAGGTGGCCGCGTGCGCATCGCCGCTGTCGCTCAGGTACTTGGCCAGTTGCCGATATGGCTCGGGGGAATACGCGGCACCGCGCAGCCAGAGCGACCAGTTCCCGTTGATGCAGCCCGCATCGAGGTCCGCACGCCGCAGGCCGATCAAGCCAAAGCGCATGCCTTCCAGGTACATGCTGGCGGGCCAGTCCCAGCTGGCGTTGGAGAGCACGCCGATGGTGGCGCCAGACAGGCCGAGCCACCCGGTCCCGGACCAGGCGGTGCCGGGCGCATCCAAAAACTGCAGCGTGCCGGAGATGTTGGTATTGGCGAGTTGCAGCTCGCTCAGCCGGGTCTTCCCGATCGTGAGGTCGCGCGCGATTGTCGCATCCATCATGGTCACCGCGAGCGGATGCTGCGCGTCGCTGTCGTTCGTCAGTTCCAAGGCACCTGATGCGGCAGCGCCGTCGGCGTTGACATCGCCGTTGATCCGCAAGTGATCGATCGTGACCTTGCCGCCAAAGTTAGCGTCGACCAGGAACAATTCGCAGGCCTTTCCGACGAGGCACAGGTTCACATGGGAAACGTTGAGCTCGCTCTCGAATTTTGAGGTCACGAAGCGCAGGTCGGTGGCAAACGCGCTGTCCTCGACATCCACGAGCTTGCCGAAATCCGTATCGTCGAAAAATGCGGTCTGGGAAAATATCGCATCGTCGATGCTGAGGCCGCCGCCGAAACTGTCCCTCCCGCCCTCGAATTCACCGTCAAAGGCCGCGTTCGAGATCGCTGTCGTCCCCGCAACCGTCGTGCCGAGGATCGCCATGTTTTGAAAATGATCGCGCGTTCCGGGGCGCGCTGGAACCAGGGCGAGGTCGCCGCCGATTTTGGTATCGATGATCGCGACGGGCCCGGCGAAACCGACATCGCTCAGCTGGACGTTATCGGCAAAAACATCGTTCGTGACCTTCATGCCCGGCCCGGAGATGCCGTTCAGCGTGAGGTATTCAAAACCCGAGCGGGAGATGACGAGCGGACCGGCGAGATTGTCGTCCTGCAGAACCAGCCCCTGGGTCGAATTGGCGTCATCGATTTCCAGGCTGGAATCAAAGCGGGAGCTGCCGATGAACAGCTTGTTCTGCAGGGTGGCGTTGCCGATGACGACGGGGTCCGTCACCCGCGCATTCAGGATGACGATGGGGTTGCTGGAGACGGTCAGCCTGTAGCGTGGATCGCTCAGCATCTCCGTGATGAACGCGGCCGAGATCGTGCGGTCGGGCGGCCAGGGTGCGGGCGCCGTCAGGCTGAGCGCCGCTGCGTCGAGGTTTTCGAGATCGCCGACCTGGCCGGCGCATATCTGCGAGAAGAGCCAGGCCTCGGTCCTCGTCCAGGACGGGTCGGGGCGCTGCGGGCAAGCGGGCGGCGCCTGCGCGAGGGCGGCGCGCGGCAGAACGCAGCCGGCGAGCACCAGGGCGATGTAGCCGAAACACGCAATCGGACGGACGCGCGCCCAAGTTTTTTTCATGTTGAGCCCAGAAGCTGGTTTACGATGCCTCTAACATTGTTCCCGAAACATTCCCACTACAAAACAGACCGAACTGCACACGCCGAGCCTCAAACCACCGCCCATTGGTTGATGACCAGAACCCCCGCAGCCTGCAACGGCGTCAAATCGCGCGAGGCCCGAAAAACCCCGGGCCGCGGCCAACGCCGCGATGTAGCCATCGGCCCTCGCAATCGCCTGGCCGGCGGCACGCGCGCGCACGGCGCCCGAGTGCAAAGCTCGCTACGCCCGCGCCGTCGACCCCCGCACGATGCACCGGCCCGACAGCACCAGCTTGCGCGCCGGCGCGTGCGGGTCCTCCAGGCGCTCCAGCAGCATCTTCATGGCGGCCTGGCCGATCGCGGCGACCGGCTGTTCGATCACGGTGACCCCCGGCGTCACCAGGTCCGTCCAGCTCTCATTGTCGAAGCCGGCGACCGCGAGGTCGTGCGGGATGGCGCGGCCCGCGATCCGCACGGCGCGCACGACGCCCATCAGCAGCAGCCCGTTGCTCGCGACCACCGCCTCCGGCGCGCGCCCCTCGGCGAACCAGCCGGCCACCAGCTGCTCTGCCGCCGCCACGCTCGGGGGCAGAAACCGCACGTCCGGCACGAGCCCGCGCTGCGCCATGGCGCCGGTGAACCCGTTGCAGCGCTCGATGCCGGTCGTGCTCGCATTGCCGAACAGCCCGGCGATGCGCACAAAACCCTGGGCGTGCAGATGCGCGACCAGGGCGGCGGCGGCGGCCTGGTTGTCCAGCACCACCGCATCGGTCCCGGCAGCGCCCGCGCGGTCGATCAGCACGATCGGGAACTTGAACCGCTCATGGCCCAGGCGCTCCACGCTCGCCTTCGTCGGGGCGAAAATAACGCCGGTCACCCGCTCCTCCTCCATCAGCTGCAGGTACAGCGCCTCGCGCTCCGGATTTTCATCGGTGTTGCAGAGGATGACGCGCAGGCCGGCCTGGTAGGCGGCATCCTCCACGGCGCGCGCGACCGCGGTGAAGAACGGGTTGGAGATATCCGCGACGATCAGCCCGATGGTGGCGGATTCCTGGCTGCGCAGCCGGCGCGCCGAGAGGTTGGGCCGGTAGCCGGTGGTCCTGACCGCGTGTTCGACCCGCGCGCGCAGATCGTCGCTGACCTTGCCCTGCCCGAGGGCGCGCGAGACGGTGGCGGCGGAGACGCCGGCGACGCGGGCGACATCCGTGATGCTTACCGGTGTTTTTGGGTCACTCAAGAAATCGTTTCCCCAGCGTTTTCGGGTCCGGCGCTAAATGTAACCTAAATATCCTGTCACGCCATAGACGTTTCTTGACAGATTTTGTGAAATCGTTTTCAACGACCAAAAGCGAGGAAACACAAGATGTCCATCCCTGAACAAGGTGTGATGCCGAAACCAGATGTGGTGCCGGCCGTGGCGCCGGATACCCAGCTCACCCACGAGCTGATCCGCCTCGGCGCCACGCCTGCCTCCAAGGCGGCCGCGATCGAGCAGGCCTGCCAGATGCTGATCGCCGCCGGCTGCGTCGCGCCCGGCTACGCGCAAAGCATGGCGCGCCGGGAAGCCGTCGCCAACACCTATCTCGGCCACGGCGTCGCCATCCCGCACGGCCTCGGCGAGGATCGCGGCCTCGTCCATAAAAACGGCATCGCGGTGCTGCAGATCCCCGGCGGCCTCGCCTGGAATCCCGGGCAGGACGCCAAACTCGTGGTCGCCATCGCCGCCAGATCAGATCACCACATCACCATCCTGCGGCGCCTGACGCGGCTGATCCAGGACGATACGAAGCTGGAGGCGCTGTTCACCACGGCGGATGCCGGCGCCATCATCGCGGCGCTGACGCAGGACACGCCGGCCTTGAGCGCGGCGGCCGCGGCCGATCTCGCCGAAAGCCTGGAATGGACGGTGGACTACCCGGCCGGCCTGCACGCCCGCCCGGCCTCCGCCTGGGTGGAGGCCGCGCGGCAATCGGGGCTGCGCCTGCAAATCCGCCTCGGCCGCGAGACCGCCGATCCGCGCAACCTCGTCGCCCTGCTGCAGCTCGGTGCCAGGCCCGGCGACACGTTGGTGATCTCCGGCGAAGGGCCCGACGCGAAAGCCGCCCTCGCCCGCTTCCGCGGCGTGATCGCCGGGCTGAGCGCGCAGGAACAGGCCGACGCCGCGCGCGCCGCCACAAAGGCGGCCGCCCCCGTGCAGGGTTTTGATCCGCCCTCGCCCCTGCAGACGATCGCCGGCATCGGCGCCAGCGCCGGCCTCGCGCACGCGCCCGTGCACGTGCTGAAACCCCAGGCCGTCAGCATCCCCGACGAGCCAGGCACGCTCGCCGATGGCGGACAGCGCCTGAACGATGCCATCGCCGCGACCCGCCAGCAGCTGGTGGCCATGGTCGATGACACGACGCGCCGCCTGGGTGCGGCCGATGCTGGGATTTTTCGCGCCCAGGGCGAACTGCTCGGCGATACCGACCTGATCACGCTCGCCTGCCAGATGATGGTCGAGGGCCACGGCGTCGCCTGGGCCTGGAACCAGGCGGTCGAGCGGCTCGCGCAGAAACTCGCCGCCCTCAACAACCCTGTCCTCGCCGCGCGCGCCGCGGATCTGCGCGATGTCGGCGGCCGCGTGCTGGCAAAACTCCACCCGGGCCTGGAGGCCACGACGCTCGGGCACCTGCCCGACCATAAGGTGATCCTGATCGCGGCCGACCTCTCGCCCTCCGACACCGCGTCCCTCGACCTCAGCCGCATCGCCGGCCTCGCGATCGCGCAAGGCGGGCCGACCTCGCACACCGCCATCCTCGCGCGCACGCTCGGGCTGCCGGCCCTCGTCGGCGGCGGCGACCGGCTGCTGGAGATCGCGCCCGGCACGCCGGCGATCCTCGATGGCCAGAGCGGGCGGCTCTATCTCGACCCCACGCCCGAGGCGGCGCGCGCCGCCGCCGCCTGGAGCGAAGACCTCGCGCAAAAGCGCGCCGCCGAGGCGGCCGAGCGTGAGCAGCCCGCGGTCACGCAGGACGGCGCGCGGATCGAGATCGGCGCCAATATCAACAGCCCCGACCAGGTCGCGATGGCGCTCGGCGAGGGTGCCGAAGGTGTCGGCCTGATGCGGACGGAATTCCTGTTCCTCGAGCGCGGCGACACGCCCAGCGAGGACGACCAGTGCGCGACCTACCGCGCCATGGCGGCGAACCTGGGCGGGCGCACCCTGATCATCCGCACGCTCGATATCGGCGGCGACAAGCAGGTCGCGCATCTCAACCTGCCGCACGAGGACAACCCCTTCCTCGGCGTGCGCGGCGCACGCCTGCTGCTGCGCCGCCCGGATCTGCTCATCCCGCAGCTGCGCGCCATCTACCGCGCCGCGAAAGAGGGCGGGCGGATCTGGATCATGTTCCCGATGATCACCTCGGTTGCCGAGTTTTTGCGCCTGCGCGAGAGCTGCGAGGCGGTGCGGGCGGACGTGGACGGACCGCAACTGCCGATCGGCATCATGATCGAGGTGCCGGCCGCCGCCATCATGGCCGACAGCCTCGCCGCCCATGTCGACTTCTTCTCGATCGGCACGAATGACCTCACGCAGTACACGCTGGCGATCGACCGGCAGAACCGCGACCTCGCCGCCGAGGCCGACAGCCTGCACCCCGCCGTGCTGCGCCTGATCGGCGAGACCGTCGCGGGTGCGAAAAAGCACGACCGCTGGGTCGGCGTGTGCGGCGGCATCGCGGGCGATCCGTTTGGCGCCGCCCTGCTCGCCGGCCTCGGGGTGAACGAGCTGTCGATGACCCCGCGCGACATCCCGGGCGTGAAGGCGCGGCTGCGCCAGGCCGATATGGGCGCGCTGCGCCGGCTCGCGCATCAGGCGCTGAACACCGCGAGCGCCGCCGAGATCAGGGCGCTCGACCAGAGCGCCCCCTGATGCCGCGTATCATCACGGTCACGCTGAACCCGGCGATCGACCAGACGGTCACGCTCGCCACCCTGCATCTCGGCGCCGTCAACCGCGCCAGCCGTGTTGCGTTCAACGCGGGCGGTAAGGGGGTGAACGTGGCGAGCTGCCTCGCCGACTTTGGCGCGCCCCGCGCCGAGCTGATCGCAACCGGGCTGCTCGGCGGAGCGAATGACGGCGTCTTCAAAACCCTGTTCGCTGCCAAGAACATCGCCGACCGGTGCCTGCGCGTGCCGGGCGACACGCGCACGAACATCAAGCTGAGCCACGACGCCGACACGACCGACATCAACCTGCCGGGGCTCGCCGTCGACGGGCAGACCCTGGTTGCGATCACCGAGACGCTGCTCTCGCTCGCCGCCCCCGGGGCGATCATGCTGCTCGCCGGCAGCCTGCCGGCAGGCGTGCCGCCCGCCTACTATGCCGAGGTGACGGGCGCCCTGCGGGCCAAGGGCGCTGACGTCATTCTCGACACCAGCGGGGATGCCCTCGCCGCATCGCTCGCCGCCAGAACCCTGCCCGACGCGATCAAGCCCAACCGCGCCGAGCTCGAAGCCTGTACGGGACGCAAGCTGCCGGACACGGCCTCGCTGATCGCGGCCGCGCAAACGCTGATCGCGCGGGGAATCGGCCTGGTCACCGTCTCGCTGGGGCCGGAGGGCGCTTTGTTCGTCACCGCCGATGACGTGATCCACGCGAGCGCGCCGCCGGTGATCGCGGCCAGCACCGTGGGTGCGGGCGATGCGATGGTCGCGGGGATGATAGCGGCCCGCGCCGAAGGGGCGGACCTGGAGCGCACGGCCCGCCTCGCCACCGCATTCGCCCTCTCCAAACTCGGGCGCACCGGCCCGCATCTGCCGCCGCGCCCGCAGGTGGAAGCCAGCGCCCAGACCATAAACATCCAGCACGTCCAGAAACAACAAGAGGGAGCCGACCAGACATGAGCCGCATCATTGCCTCGGTCACCGGGGATTATACCGTCACGGGGGTGCTCGCCGCCGAGGCGCTGCGCAAGGCCGCCGCGGCACAGGGCGACACCATCGAGGTCGAGGTCCGCACGCCGGAAGGCGTGCTCAACCCGCTGACCGAGGCGCTGATCCGCAACGCCGACACGAAGGTGCTGGCGGGGGCGGCGAGCGACCCGCGTTTTGCCGACCCGCGGCTTGCCACCGTCGCCGAAATCCTGGCCGACCCCGCCGCCGTGCTGCGCGGCAAGCCCGCTGCCGGCCCCAGCAGGGCGTCCAACAGGATCGTCGCGATCACCTCCTGCCCCACCGGCATCGCGCATACGTTCATGGCCGCCGAGGGCCTGCAGCAGGCCGGACTCGCCCTCGGCCATGAGGTGCGGGTCGAGACGCAGGGCTCGGTCGGCGCGCAGACGCCGCTCACGCCGGAGGAAATCGCCGCCGCCGACATCGTGCTCATCGCCGCCGACAAGCCGGTCGATCTCGCGCGCTTCAACGGCAAACGCGTGTTCCAGAGCGGCACGAAGCCCGCCATCAATGACGGCAAGACCCTGATCACCCGCGCGCTCAGCGAAGCAACACTGCAGGGTGGTGCCGCCAGCGCCGGCACGGCGGCGGCGCAGCCCGCCCAGGGCGCCAGCGCGTACAAGCACCTGATGTCCGGGGTGTCGTTCATGATCCCCTTCGTCACCGCGGGCGGGCTGCTGATCGCGCTCGCCTTCGCCTTCGGCGGCATCTACGCGACCGACCCCAGCCACGCGCACACATTCGCCGGCGCGCTGTTCGAGATCGGCGCCAAATCCGCGTTCACTTTGTTCGTGCCCGTGCTCGGCGGCTACATCGCCTACTCGATCGCCGACCGCCCGGGCCTTGCCCCCGGCATGATCGGCGGCCTGCTCTCCTCGCTCCTGGGTGCGGGCTTCCTCGGCGCCATCGTGGCGGGCTTCATCGCCGGCTACGGCACGCTCTACCTCAACCGCCTGATCCGCCTGCCGCGCAGCCTCGAGGGCCTGAAACCGGTGCTGATCCTGCCCGTGCTCGGCACGCTGCTGACCGGCCTGCTGATGGTCTACGTCATCGGCACGCCGGTCGCCGATGTGCTCGCCTTTCTCACCACCTTCCTCAAATCCATGCAGGGTTCGTCGGCGATCGTGCTCGGCCTGCTGCTCGGCGCGATGATGGCCTTCGACATGGGCGGCCCGGTCAACAAGGCCGCCTACACCTTCTCGGTCGCGTTGCTCTCGGCCCAGGTCTACACGCCGATGGCCGCCGTGATGGCGGCGGGGATGACGCCGCCGCTCGGCATCGCGCTCGCGACCCGCCTGTTCGCCTCGCGCTTCACCGCGGTCGAGCGCGAGGCCGGCCTCTCCACCGGCGCGCTCGGCCTCGCCTTCATCACCGAAGGTGCGATCCCGTTCGCCGCGAAAGATCCGTTCCGGGTGATCCCCTGCACGGTCGCGGGCTCCGCCATCGCCGGCGCCATCTCGATGTCCGCCGGCGTGCAGCTCAAGGTCCCGCATGGCGGTATCTTCGTGCTGCCGATCCCGGACGCCGTCACGCATCTCGGCTTCTACGTGATCGCGCTCGTCGCCGGCACGCTGGTGACGAGCGCGATGCTCGGCATCCTCAAGCGCCCCGCCACCGTGGAGATCGCAGCTTAATTTTTTCGCCACCACCGTACCACCTCCAACCCTCGTCAAAAAGCAAAAGGTCAACAGGAAACATGTCCAAAAAACTGAAAATCGGCGCCCTGCTCGGCGCCGGACTCTCCAGCCTTGCCCTCGCCGCCCCCGCTTTGGCGCAGGTCGCGACCGCCGGCACGACGACCAGCACGCCCGCGAAAACGCCGGGCGACATCCTCTACGAAAACGGCGTCTCGCTCACCATCAACTACACCGGGGAAGCCGCCGCCAACCCGTCCGGCGGTATCCGCCAGGGCGGTGACTATGCCGGCCAGCTCTATCTCGGCGGCGATTTCGACCTCAACCGCATCGCCGGCTGGCAGGGCGCCACCCTGCACATCGCCATCACCCAGCGCCACGGCAGCAACCTCGCCGCCGACGACATCGGCAACAACACCTCGGTGCAGGAGGTCTACGGCACGCAGAACACGCATCTCGCGGAGCTCACGCTCGAGCAGAAACTCTTCGGCGACCGCCTGGACATCATCGCCGGCCGCACCGTCGCCAATATCGACTTCCTGAACTCCCCGCTCTACTGCGACTTCCAGTCGAACTCGGCCTGCGGCAACCCGACCTTCATCTTCAAGGACAGCAATTTCACCTACTTCCCCGCCTCCTCCTGGGGCGGCAACGCGCGCTTCCTGTTCACGCCCGACACCTACATCCATTCCGGCGTCTACGAGGTCAGCCCCGAGGACAAGGAAGCCAGCAATAACGGCTTCAATTTTTCCGGCCACGGCGATACCGGCATCGTCATCCCGACCGAGCTTGGCTACACCACCGACACCAACCTGTACGCGATCGGCGGCTGGTACGACACCGGCGCCTATGCCGACCCGCTGGATGACGCCGTGGGCGCGCCGGCGCTGATCAATGGCGAGCCCTATGCCGACCATCACGACCGCTCCGGCCTGTTCCTGCGGTTTACGCAGAACATCGGGCAGAGCGGCCTCGCCGTGTTCGGCGTGTTCATGACGCGCCTCAGCGGCGAGGTCGACGAGGACCAGTTCTACGAGCTCGGCGCCGTGCAGACCGGCACCTTCGCAGGGCGCCCGCTCGACACCATCGGCCTGCTCGTCAACGATCAGGAATTCTCCAACGGTTTCCTTGAAAACATCGAAACCGCGCGCGCGTCAGAGGGCGCCACCGGCAACATCCCGCATCGCGAGATCATGATGGAGCTGAACTACGGCGCCCAGCTGACGCCCACCGTGCGGGTGATGCCGAACCTGCAATACATCGTGAACCCGGACCAGTCGGCCGAGCCCTACCGGCCGACCAACATCCCGAACGCGTTCGTGGTGGGCGTGAAGTTCACGATCGACCTCGGCAAGCTGTTCGGATTGGGGGCGCCCACGTAAAACCCCGCGCGGCCGGCGGGAAGCAAAAAACTTTCATGACTTCGAACCCAGGGCTTTGACGTCCCCACCCCCCAGGCCCAGAGTAAATGAAGTTTTTTTGCTCCTTTTTGTTCACAAAAAGTAGCACTTCCTTTTTTTACCTATCCTAGAGGCCCCAATGACCGACGCCTGGACAAAACTCACCGCCATCGCCGCCGACAGCCGGGACATCAAGGCCCTCTTCGCCGCCGATCCCGGCCGGTTCGCGGCGTTTTCCGCCGGCTTTGAGGACATGCTGCTGGATGTCTCCAAAACCTCGCTCACGCGTGACGCGCTCGGCCTCCTGGTCGGCATTGCCGAGCAATCGGGCCTCGCCGCCCGGCGCGCCGACATGTTCGCGGGCGCGCCGATCAACATCACCGAACGGCGCGCGGTCCTGCACACCGCCTTGCGCCGGCCGGCGGGCGAGCCCGTGCTGGTCGACGGCCAGGATGTGATGCCCGCGATCCACGAGACGCTGGGCCGGCTGCTCACCTTCGCCGAGGCCGTCCGCTCAGGCGCGATACGCACCGCCGGCGGGGCGCCGTTCACCGATGTCATCAACATCGGCATCGGCGGCTCGGATCTCGGCCCCGCGATGGTGACCCGCGCCCTTGCGCCCTACCATGACGGCCCGCGCCTGCATTTCGTCGCCAACGTGGACGGTGCGGACCTCGCCGACACCATCCGCGCGCTCGACCCCGCCCGCACGCTGGTGATCATCGCCTCCAAGACCTTCACGACGATCGAGACGATGACGAACGCCGCCTCGGCCCGGCGCTGGATCGTCGATGCCCTGGGCGAGGACGCGGTGGCCACGCATTTCGTCGCGGTCTCCACGGCACTCGACAAGGTCGCTGCCTTCGGCATCGCGCCCGCGCGCATTTTCGGTTTCTGGGACTGGGTCGGCGGCCGCTACTCGGTCTGGTCCGCCATCGGCCTGCCGGTGATGCTCGCCATCGGCGCCGCACGTTTCCGGGAATTCCTTGCAGGCGCCCACGCCATGGACGAGCATTTCTGCACCGCACCCCTGAGCCAGAACCTGCCCGTTCTCCTCGCCCTCGTCGGCATCTGGCACCGCGACGTCTGCGGCTACGCGGCCCGCGCCATCCTGCCCTACGACCAGCGCCTCGCCCGCCTGCCGGCCTACCTGCAGCAGCTCGACATGGAATCCAACGGCAAGAGCGTGACGCGCGACGGCCACCCGGTCGCCCGCCCGACCGGGCCGCTCGTGTTCGGCGAGCCCGGCACCAACGGCCAGCACGCATTCTACCAGCTGCTGCACCAGGGCACCAACATCATCCCCTGCGAGTTCCTGATCGCCGCGACGGGCCATGAGCCCGCGATGCGCGCGCATCATGAACTGCTGATCGCCAATTGCCTCGCACAGTCGCAGGCGCTGATGCTGGGCCGCACGCTCGAACAGGCGCGCGCGCAGCTCGCCTCCAAACCGGCCGCCGAGATCGACGCGCTCGCCCCGCACAAGGTGTTTCCGGGCAACCGCCCCTCCGTCACTTTGGCTTACGAAAAGTTAACGCCAGCGACACTCGGCAAAATCATCGCCCTCTACGAGCATCGCATTTTTGCCGAAGCGTGCATCTGGGACATCAACGCATTCGACCAATGGGGTGTCGAGCTCGGCAAGGAGCTGGCGGTGGCGCTGCAAAGCGGGGCTGCGCCCGAGGATATGGATGGGTCTACCGCGGGGTTGATCAAGTATTTAAGGAAGTAAGCGCTGCTTCTGTGAACAAAGAAGCAGAAAACTTTGTCACTCCGGGCTATGGGATCTGGCGGCAGGACGGGCTTCAATTTTTTTCAAAAAAGGAGCCCGTCCTCAGACCTCGGAATTTGCCTTCTGCTTGACATGCTGCGCATGCAGCGCCTGCACCCGTTCCAAAAGATCCGCGAAAACAAACGGCTTCACGATGTAGTCATCACCGCCGGAATCGAGGCCCTTGATCCAGTCCTGCAGACCGCCGAGTCCTGAGAGAAACAGCACCGGCGTTGCAATTTCGCGCGTCCGCAACTCATGCAGCAGATTGGCGCCGTCGACGCCGCCCGGCAGCTGCCGGTCGAAGATCATGACATCGAAGGCTTCCGATACGGCGAATGCCATGCCGTCATCGCCGTTATTTGCATGCGTCACCTGATGACCGGCTTCGCCCATGCCGGTGGTCACCAGGCGGGCGACATCCTCGTCGTCCTCTATCAATAAAATCCGCATGCCTGATGTCCCCTGGTTTGTTAGGCCTACGGCATCAATCGTTGCCGTACGCCTAAGTTTAAATGTAAAAGCGTTCACAGACTACTTACTGTATTATTTACCCTGTCTGAACAGAAGGTGAATATGACAGGCCTTAGATGGAAGCCAGCATGAACGACACGTCGCCGGGCGGTGATACCGATTACGCAAATCTCGAGACATTCGCCGCCAGCGTGGCGCATGATTTCAACAATCTTCTCACGGGTATACTCGGCAATCTGGAGTTGATGCAAAACCGCGCCCGCCGGAGCGGCGATGCGCAGTATGACGGCTACATCGAAGGCGCCCATAATGCCAGCCAGCGCGCGGCCATCTTCGCGCAGCGGCTGCTGGCGTTTTCCGGCCGCGCGACGCAGGACCCGGTGCCGGTCGCGATCACGCCGATGCTCACCGACATCATCGAGCCGCTGCGCAGCCGCGGCGGCACGCTGGACGTGACGCCGCAAGCGGCGGCGGCGCGCGTGCTGTGCGACCCGGTGCAGGCCGAGATCGCGCTGCACGAGCTTCTCAACAATGCGCTGGACGCCACGGGGGAGACCGGCCTCGTGCGCATCAGGGCTGCGGCCGAGCGCGGAACTCTGGTCATCGAGATCGCCGATAACGGTCCCGGCATGTCGGCCGAAACGAGGGCGCAGGCGGAAAAACCGTTTTTCACGACGCGGCCGAGCAGTGCGGGCAAGGGGCTCGGGCTGCCGATCGCCATCCGCTTCGCCGCCAAGGCGGGGGGTGACCTCATCCTCGAGAGCTTGGCCGGCGTCGGCACGACCGCGCGGCTGCGGCTGCCGATCGCGCCGGATTGAGCAGCGATGGCGCATGATGTCCTGGATCCCGAACCGGCCGGCACGAAGGCGCTGATCGCCCGGTTCGATTGGGCGAGCACGCCGCTCGGTCCGCGCACGTCATGGCCCGGCGTCCTGCAGACCACCGTCGACATTATGCTGAACTCGCCGTTGCCCATGGTCACCCTGTGGGGCCGCGACGGCATCCTGGTCTATAACGACGGGTATGCCGAAATCTGCGGCGCCCGCCATCCCGGCGTGCTCGGCGCCAAGGCGCTGGACGCGTGGCCCGAGGTTGCGAACCTCAATCAGCGCGTGCTGGACACCTGCTTTGCCGGCCATTCGCTCACGCTGCGCGACGAGCACCTCGTGCTGCTGCGCAACGGCTTTATCGAGGATATCTGGCTCGACGTCGATTACGGGCCGATCCATGACGCGGACGGCGAGGTTGCCGGCGTGCTCGCCGTCGTCAGCGACGTCACCACCCGCGTGCTCTCCGAATGGCGGCGGCGCGAGGCGGAGCACCAGCTGGCGCTGACCATCGAGGCCGCCGACCTCGGCACCTTCGACTACGACCTCAGATCACAGACCTGTTTCTATTCCGACCGGATGAAGGCGATGTTCGGCCTTTCAGCGGATGCGACCGTGACGCGCGCGCAGCTGCAGCAATACGTGCATCCCGAGGACTGGCCGCGGCACCTGGAATCCTACGAACGCGCCGTCGATCCCGCCATCCGCGCCCGCCTCGCGAGCGACATCCGCACGATCGGCGCGGAGGATGGCGTGATGCGCTGGGTCTCGGTCAGCGGGCGCGGCTATTTCGATCCGCACGGCGAACCGCTGCGTCTCGCGGGCGTGGCGATCGAGGTTACGGAGCGCAAGCGCGCCGAACTGCGCCACGCCTGGCTCGTGGAGCTCGGCGACCGGCTCCGCGCGGCGCAGACCACCGCCGACATCGCCCGCGTGTCGGCCGAGCTGATGGGCCGCGCCATCGGCTGCACGCGGGCCGGCTACGCGCATATCCGCGGCGACGTCGCGTTCGTCGAGGCCGATTGGACGAATGGCGAGCAGGTCAGCCTCGCCGGCCCGCGCCTGTTCAAGGCGCTCGGCGAAGAATATTACGGTCCTCTCCTCGCCGGCCGGCCGATGATCGTGGAGGACGTCGACACCCACCCCGCGACGCAGTTCAACCGCGAGGCTTTCAGACGCATCAACATGTGCGCCGTGCTGAACATCCCCCTGCTGGAAGACGGCCGGCTGGTCGCCAGCGTGTATGTCCATCAGGACAAGCCGCGGCGCTGGCGCGAGGACGAGATCAAGCTGGTGCAGGACGTGGCGGACCGGACCTGGGAGGCCTACGGCCGCGCCTACGCCGCCCAGGCGCTGCAAAAACTCAACGCCTCGCTCGAGCAGGAGGTGGCGCTGCGGACCGCCCAGCGCGACCGCATGTGGCGGCTCTCCAGCGACGTGATGGTGGTCGCCGATGCGGCGCGCGGGGTCATCCAGTCGGTCAACCCGGCCTGGAGCACGGTGTTCGGCTGGAACGAGAGCGAGCTGATCGACCGGCCGTTCCTTGACTGCGTGCACCCGGACGACCAGACGACGGTCGCGGACATGCTGCGGGATATCACGACCGCGCAGACGACGATCAAATTCGAATGCCGCTGCCGCCGCCGGGATGGCGCGTATCTCTGGATCTCCTGGCGGGCCGTGCCGGATGCGGGCGCTCTGCACGCCGTCGGCCGCGACATCACCGCCGAGCGCGAACAGGCCGAAGCCCTCAAGGCCGCCGAGGAAGCCCTGCGGCAGGCCCAGAAGATGGAGGCGGTCGGCCAGCTCACCGGCGGCATCGCGCATGATTTCAACAACCTGCTGCAGGGCATCGTCGGCTCGCTGGACCTGGTCGAAAAACGCCAGGCCGAGGGGCGCGGCGCCGATGTGGCCAAATTCGTCGCCGCGGCGCGCGCCTCCGCCAACCGGGCCGTCGCCCTCACGCACCGGCTGCTCGCCTTCTCCCGCCGCCAGCCGCTCGACCCCCGGCCGGTGCAGGCCAACCCGCTGGTCGCCTCGATGGAGGAGCTGCTGCGCCGCACGATGGGCGAGCGCATCGAGCTCGCTCTGGTGCTGGCGGACGATCTGTGGCCGACCCTGTGCGACCCCAACCAGCTCGAGAGCGCCATCCTCAACCTCGCGATCAACGCGCGCGACGCGATGCCCGATGGCGGCCGCCTCGTGCTGGAGACCGTGAACACCGAACTCGACGCGAGCTATGCGGCCCGCGCCCCGGAGGTCAAACCCGGCAAATATATCTGCGTCAGCGTGACCGATACCGGGACCGGCATGCCGGCGAGCGTGATCGAGCAGGCGTTCGAGCCGTTCTTCACGACCAAGCCGCTCGGCCAGGGGACCGGCCTCGGGCTCTCGATGATCTACGGCTTTGCCAAGCAATCCGAGGGCCACGCGCGCATCTATTCGGAGGTCGGCCACGGCACCACGGTGAAACTCTACCTGCCGCGTTTCAGCGGCGCGCTGGAGGCGGAAACGCAAGTCCCGGCCGCGCCCGGCGCCCAGCCAGCGCCCCTGCACGCGACCGTGCTGGTGGTGGAAGACGAAGAGGTCGTGCGCAGCCTGGTGCTCGAGGTGATCGACGAGCTGGGGCTGACCCCGCTTGAAGCCAAGGATGGGCCGGCCGGCCTGCGGATTCTGCAATCGCGTCAGAAGATCGACCTGCTGATCACGGATATCGGCCTGCCGGGCCTGAACGGCCGGCAGATCGCGGACGCGGCGCGGCTGGTGCGGCCGGATTTGAAGATCCTGTTCATGACCGGGTATGCCGAGAACGCGGCGATGGCGAACGGGTTTCTGGAACCGGGGATGGCGATGATTACCAAGCCGTTTCCGATACAGGCTCTGATGGAAAAGATTAGGGAAATAGTGGAAGCGTAACCAAGCACCACTTTTTTGAAAAAAAGTTGCAAAAATTTTTGGCCCGGGAGTTGTGCCTCGGACGCCGCCAACGCCGATGGCCCAACAAATCAAAGTTTTTTTGCTACTTTTTGTTCACAAAAAGTAGTTCTTCCTTGCCTTCACGTGCGTAAGCTGGCTGGGACGGGAGGATTCGAACCTCCGCATGGCGGAATCAAAATCCGCTGCCTTACCGCTTGGCGACGTCCCAATGCGTCCCGCTCATAGGTCGGCGATGGCAGGCTCGTAAAGCCCCCCGCCCCAGCACCACCAGCCTGGACGCTCGATCTGCGTGGCGGCCCGCGCGGCGGCCTCCGGGGTTGCGAAGATCGCAAAGCAGGTGGCGCCGGAGCCGCTCATGCGCGCGAGCATGGCGCCCGGAAGGGCCGCGAGGGCGGCCAGCACGTCGGTGATGATGGGCTGGATGATGCGCGCCGGTGCCTCGAGGTCGTTGCGGCAGCGCGCGAGGTCGGCGGCCATGGCCGCCACGTCCGGCCACGCTTCGGGCAGTTCGGCCGGGGGAGAAAAGCCGCCCTGGCGCGCCTTGAAGACCGTGGGCGTGGGCACGGCAACGCCGGGATTGACCAGCACCATGCCAAAGGCCGGCAGGCGCGGCGCGGCGCCCAGCACCTCGCCGATGCCGCCCATGCGCGCCGGGCGGCTCGCGAGGCATACCGGCACATCGGCGCCAAGCGTGAGCGCCGCCGCGTGCAGCTCGGTCTCCAGGTTCCACAGGTCGCGCAGCAACAGCAGCGCCGCCGCCGCATCGGCCGAACCGCCGCCGATGCCCGACGCCACGGGCAGGTTTTTATCGAGCGTCAGCGCGGCCCCCTTGCCCGGTTGCAGCAGGCGGGCGGCGCGCAGCAGCAGATTATCGGGCTCGGCCCGCAACACACCGCCAAAGCGCCCCGAAATGTCGAGCGACAGCTCGCTCGCGGGTGCTGCCGTCACCTCGTCCCCGACGGCCGGGAATACGGCGAGACTGTCCAGCAGGTGATAGCCGTCCGGCCGCCGGCCGGTGACGTGGAGGAACAGGTTGACCTTCGCCGGCGCGAAGCGTGACCGCCTCATGCGGGCGGGGCGAAATGCCGCTGCAGGTCGCCGGTCAGCTCGGTGCGCAGTTTCGCGTCCGGGTGCAGCGCGAGCGCCCGCTGCCACTGGTAGTCCGCCTGCAATGCGAGGCCCGCCTGCCAGAATGCATCGCCGAGATGGCCGTTGACCTCGGCGTCGTCCGGGTCGAGCTCGACCGCCTGGGTCAGCAGGGTCACCGCCGCCTTGGTATCGCCGCGGCGCATTTTCACGTAGCCGAGCGAGTCGATGACCGCGCCGTCATTCGGGTCCAGCCCAACGGCGCGCTGCAGCAGCGCCTGCGCCTGGCCGAGATTTTCCCCGCGCAGCGCCCAGCTATAGCCGAGATAGTTCAGTACGTAGGGCTCGTTCGGCGCCAGGCTGAGGGCCTTTTCCATGTCAGGCTGCGCCGCCGCCCAGTCGCCCGCCTCATCCTCGCAGATGCCGCGATCAAAATACAGCGACCATGCGCCCGGCGGCGTCGGCTGGCCGGCCTCGGCGAGCGCCTTGTCGTAGGCCGCCACGGCTGCGGCGTTGTTGCCGGCACCCCGCTCGATGTCGCCGAGATTGGCTTCCAGCCCCGGATCCTGCGGGCTCGCGGCGATCAGGCCATTGATCAGCGCCACCGCCTGATCCGGCTCGTTCAGGGAGGCGTATATATTCGCCTCCTGCAGCGCCGCCGGACCGTATAAAGCATCGCTCGGCTGCACCGGCTGCAGGGTGGCGAGCGCGTTGCGCAGCTCGAGCGGCGTCGGCCCCCTCGGGCCCTCGCCGGCTGACTGGCTGCTCGCGAGCAGCAGCCGCGCCGCCGTCAGGTCCGGCCGCAAAGCGAGGGCGAAGCGCAGCAGCGTGGTGCGCAAAAACGTCTGCGACGGCTGGTCGAGGGAGCCTGCCAGCGTGAGGTAGGCCTCGGCCAGACCCTCCGTCGGCGTGTCGATCACCGGCTTGCTGATCTGCGCCTGCAACCCGGGCAGTGCGATCTGCAGGTCCGGATGCGCCGCCGTGAGGTTGGCGAGCTGTGTCTCCGCCTGCGCCGCCGCACCGTGCCGGGCGGCCCAGCTCGCGAGGATTTGCGCGAGGCGCAGGTTCACCGGCTGGCCCGCGGCGGCCGCATATAGTGGACCCGCCGCCGCGTCGTCATGCGCCGCATCCGCGATCAGCGCCGCGTTCAGCACATAAACCGGGGCGAACGGGCCGACATTGCTATAGGCGTTCAACCCCGCAAGCGCGCCAGGCTCATCGCCGCGGCCATACTGCGTCCAGGCCAGCAGCAGCGGCTTGATCAGCCCCGCCAGGTCATCCTGCGGCAATTGCCCGAAAATCCGGTTGGCGCGGCCGAAGCTGCCTTGCTGCGCCGCCTCGTTGCCGCGCAGCATCTCGGCCAGCGCGTTATCCGGCACCTCTGCCGCCAGGGCGCTGGCATGCGGGCTGCCCGCCAGCAGGGCGGAGAGAAACCCCTGCGCGACCAGCGCCTGGTTACCGGGGTCGGCCCGCAGCGCCTGCAGATAAAAATTCGTGGCGGCCGATGGATCGTCCTGCGCGTCGGCGTAGCGGGCGGCGAGGAAGGCGCCGTAGGCATTGTCGCTCGTCTCGGTCGCCGCCGCCCCGCTTGGCCCGGCCGTCGCGCATGCCGTCAACATGATGCAGGCCGCGAGGCCGCCGCGGCGGCATAACAGGGAGAGGGGTTCCATCGCGCCGGTGTAGCAGCGCCTCCCGGCCGGGGCAAAGTGCCTTGTGACCCCTGGCGCTCTCGGCTACGCTGTCGTGAGATGGCAGGACGGCGCCGCCCTGCCGCGGGCCGGACGGCCGCAATCGGCCCGCGGCCTCAGCCCCTGGAACATCATGTATGACTGAACACTGCTTATGACCCCGGAGTTTCGTGCGACCACCGCCGGCATCACCGTTTCGGTTCAGGTCTTCTACCTGCCTGATCAGTCAAAGCCCGCCGAACCGCATTTCGTTTGGGCGTACCAGATCAAAATCACCAACGAGAGCGGCGGCACCGTGCAGCTGATGCACCGCACCTGGCGGATCACCGACGCGCAGGGGCGCACCGAGCTGGTGCACGGCGCCGGCGTGGTCGGGGAACAACCGGTGCTGGCGAACGGCGAGACCTTCGAATACGCCTCCGGCGCGCCGCTGCCGACGCCCTCCGGGTTCATGAGCGGGACCTACCACATGCGGGCGCTGCCGGCCGGCACGGCGTTCGACATCGCGATCCCCACCTTCAGCCTGGACAGTCCCTACGAAAACACGCAGCGCCATTAGCGCGGGGCCGGCGGCGTGGGCCGGAACAGCGGCGTAATAGGTACGGCAATGTCTCCAGCTTGCGCGTTTTTGAAGGTGGCCCATATCCGCATTTCGCTTGACGATCGGCTGAGCTCAATCTTCTGAACGCTGCCGTCCCCTGAACGCCTGACGTCCGACGGAGACCGTCCCTTGAATATACACACGCCCGCCGCCAACCTCGCCAAGAACGGGGCCGCGCCCAAAAAACCCAGCCGCGCCGAAGCCGAAGCCGCCATCCGCACCCTCCTGCTCTGGGCCGGCGAAGACCCCGCCCGCGAGGGCCTGCAGGACACGCCCGCCCGCGTCGTGCGCTCCTATGAGGAATTCTTTCGTGGCTACACCGAGGACCCGGTCGCCCTGCTCGCCCGCACCTTCGAGGAAATCGAGGGCTATGACGAAATGGTGGTGCTGCGCGATATCCGCATCGAGAGCCATTGCGAGCACCACATGGTCCCCATCATCGGCAAGGCGCATGTCGCCTACCTTCCGGGCACCCGCGTCGTCGGCATCAGCAAGCTCGCCCGCGTCGTGGATGCCTACGCCCACCGCTTCCAGATCCAGGAAAAAATGACCGCGCAGATCGCCAACACGATCAACGAGGTGCTGCAGCCGCGCGGCGTGGCCGTCGTGATCGAGGCGAACCACCAGTGCATGTCGACCCGCGGCGTGCACAAGCCGGGGGCAAGCATGGTGACGAGCCGGATGCTGGGGGCTTTCCGCGACGACCCGTCGACCCGCCGGGAGTTTCTGGCGATGATCTCGGCGCGCAGTTGCAACAGCGTGGAAGCGTAGGAAGGAAGCACTGCTTTTTTGAAAAAAAGAAGCAAAAAACGTCTATGACCCTGGGCCTTGGGCTGTGACCGCTTCACAGCCCATGACCCAGCAAATCAAAGTTTTTTTGCTACTTTTTGTTCACAAAAACTAGCCTTTCTCACTCCCATTTGCCCCGCCGGAATTTCACGGTTAAGCAACCGCCACGCCATTCCGGCATGTTTGACTTCAAGGGGCGAACCATTTTGCGCAGCCAGTTTCTTTGCCGTGTAGCGACCCTCGCGGGGTTGTCCCTGTTGGCCGGTTGCGGCGTTGAACATCAGTTGCTCGGCACCGGCACGCAGGCCAACGCCGCCCTGGGCGAAACCGCGGCACCGGCCTCGGTGTTCGGCTACGCGGTGGCGGACGAGCCGCAGGCGGCACTCGTCGCCCGCCAGGTCCTCGATGAAGGCGGGGACGCCGCCGATGCCGCCGCGGCCGCCGGCTTTGCGCTCAGCGTGACGTTGCCCTCCCGCGCCGGGCTCGGCGGCGGCGGCGCCTGCGTGCTGAAAATGCCGGACGCGACGGGCGCTATGCAGCCCGCTGCCGTGCTGAATTTCCCGGCCGGCGTGCCAGGCTCGACCGGCGGCAGCCGCCCCGCCGCGGTACCTGCCATGGCGCGCGGCCTGCTGGCGCTCCAGGCCCGCTACGGCGACCTGCCATATGCCAGCGTCATCGTGCCGGCCGAGCGCCTTGCCGGCGGCGTGCCGGTCTCGCGCGCGCTCGCGGCCGACCTTGCGGTCGTCGGCAACGCGCTGCTCGCCGACCCGGCGGCAGCCTCCGTGTTCGGGCCGAACGGCCATGTCCTGCAGGCCGGCGACAACCTGGCACAGCCCGACCTCGCCGCGACCTTCGAGGTGTTGCGCACGCAGGGCGTCCAGGGCTTCTATTCGGGCGTGTTCGCCGGGCAGTTCACCAGTGCTGCGGATGCCGCCGGCGGCGGCCTGACGGTGCAGGACATGGACGAGGCGGCACCGCGCTTTACCCCGCCCGTGCTCACCCCGCACGGCGATTACGAGATCGCGACCCTGCCGACGCCACCGATGGCGGGGGAGGTGCTGCCCGCCTCCGCCGCGTTCGGGGCGGTCGATAAAAACGGCGGCGTCGTGATGTGCGCGGTCAGCATGAACAATTTGTTCGGCACCGGGCGCGTCGCCCCCGGCACCGGCGTGCTGCTCGCGGCGTCGCCGCGGAGCGGCCCGGCGCCGTCGCTCGCCGCCGGCATCGCCTACTGGCCGGACAGCCTGCGCTTTCGCGCCGCCGCCACCGGCACCGGCCAGCAGGGTGCCGCCGGCGCCGTGACCGGCGCACTCGATGCGGCACTCGCCGGGGAGCGCAATCCGGTCGTGCCGGAGCCCGGACGCGCCAACCTCGTCACCTGCCCGCAAGGGCTGCCGGATGGGGAGGCGAGTTGCAGTGCGAGTGCCGATCCGCGCGGGCAGGGGCTGGCGGTTGGGGGAAGGTAGTGCGGGAAAATGAGGGGAAGGACTTCTTTTTGTGAACAAAAAGAAGCACATAAACGGGGCCATCGGATCGGACGGCATCACGTCGCGGTGCCAGGATAAAAGTTTTTTGCTTCTTTTTTTCAAAAAAGAAGCGCTTCCTTGCTGAAACTAGGCGCCGGCCGCCACGTCCCGCCCTTCCGCGTCATGGACGTCATCACCAAGGCCAACACCCGCGCGCAAAACCTTTCCCCCGGCGATCCCCGAATCCTGCGCATGGAAGTCGGCCAGCCCGGCACAGGCCTGCCCGCCGGCGCGCGCCGCGCGGTTGAGCGCGCACTGCAGTCCGGCGATCCGCTCGGCTATACCGAGGGCCTCGGCCGCGCCTGCCTGCGCGCCCGCATCGCCCGGCATATCCAGGAATGGTACGGCATCGAGGTCAGCCCGCGCCGCATCGCCGTCACCATGGGTGCGTCCGGCGCGTTCCCGCTCGCCTATCTCTCGGCGTTCGACCCCGGCGACCAGCTCGCCCTCGCCGCCCCCTATTACCCGCCTTACGTGAACATCGCGACCGCTCTGGGCCTCGAGCCGGTCGTCCTGCCCTGCGGGATCGAGACCGGTTTCCAGCCGGACATCGCGATGCTGGAAGCGCTCCCCCGCAAGCCGGACGGCCTGCTGATCGCGAGCCCCGCAAACCCGACTGGCTCGATGCTCCCCCCCGAAACCCTTCGCGACCTCGCGCGCTATTGTGACGGGAACGGCATCCGGCTGATCTCCGACGAGATCTATCACGGCCTCACCTACGGCAAGCCGGTCGCCTCCGCCGCCCAGTTCAGCGACAGCGCCATCGTCATCAACTCCTTCTCCAAATATTTCTCGATGACCGGCTGGCGGGTCGGCTGGATGGTGCTGCCCGAGGACATGGTCCGCGTCGCCGAGCGCCTGGCGCAGAATTTCTTCATCTCGCCCGCCTGTATTTCCCAGATTGCGGCCGAGGCGGCGTTCGATTGCACCGAGGAGTTGCAGGCCAACCGGGACAACTACGTCAAGGCCCGCGCCTTGATGGTGGAGGGCCTGGCCGCCGCCGGGTTTTCGCGCATCTCCCCGCCCGACGGCGCCTTCTATATTTATGCCGATGTGACCGACCACGCGCCAGACAGCGTCGCCTTCTGCGAAAAGCTGCTGGAGGAGCAGAACATCGCCGCCAGTGCGGGCATCGATTTCGATGCCGGGCGCGGGGACGGGTTTTTTCGCATGAGCTACTGCGCGCCGCTCGCCGATATCGAGGAGGCCGTCCGGCGCCTCGGCTTAGTATCTCGTATACGTTAAGTAACGTACGTTAACGCCTAATAGCTCTTTCCCCGGATGCCAACATCTAATATCAGGGCAGGATAAGGCCGCCGCGGCGGCGCAATCGGGGAATGCACATGAAACTGCTGGTCGCCGTCAAACGCGTGGTCGACTATAACGTCAAAGTCCGCGTCAAATCGGACCATTCGGCGGTCGAGACCGCCGGCGTCAAAATGTCGATGAATCCGTTCGACGAAATCGCCGTCGAGGAGGCCGTCCGCCTCAAGGAAAAAGGGGTGGCGAGCGAGATCGTCGCCGTCTCCATGGGTGTGACGCAATGCCAGGAGACCCTGCGCACCGCGCTCGCGATGGGGGCCGACCGCGGCATCCTGGTCGAGACCGACGTGGCGCTGGAGCCGCTCGCCGTCGCCAAAATGCTGAAGGCGCTGGTCGAGAAGGAGGGCATCGAGCTCGTCATCATGGGCAAGCAGGCGATCGATGACGACATGAACGCGACCGGCCAGATGCTAGCGGCCCTGCTCGGCTGGCCGCAGGGCACCTTCGCCAGCAAAGTCGAGATCGCGGAGCGCACCGCGACCGTGACCCGCGAGGTCGATGGCGGGCTCGAGACCGTGGCGCTGACGCTGCCGGCGGTCGTCACCGCCGATCTGCGCCTGAACGAGCCGCGCTACGCCTCGCTGCCCAACATCATGAAGGCGCGCAAAAAGACCATCGATACGATGACCCCGGCGGATCTGGGCGTTGACCCGGCGCCGCGCCTGACGACACTCAGCGTCGCCGAACCGCCGGTCCGCAAGGCCGGCATCAAGGTCGCCGACGTCGCGACCCTCATCGACAAACTGCGCAACGAAGCAAAGGTGATCTGACCATGACCGCTCTCGTGCTCCTCGATTTCGATGCCGCCGGCATCAAGCAGCCCTCGCGCTCGGCGATCGCCGCCGCGACCAAGCTCGGCGACGTCCACGGCCTGCTGGCCGGCACCGGCATCGCCGCCGCCGCTGCCCAGGCCGCGAAAATCCCCGGGCTCACCAAGGTGCTCACGGTGGACGACGCGGCGTATGACCACGCGCTGGCCGAGCCGCTCGCCGCCCTGCTGGTCTCGCTCGCCGGCGGCTATAGCCATGTCATGAGTGCGGCGACCGCCATCGGCAAAAACGTCATGCCGCGCGTCGCCGCCCTGCTCGACGTGCAGCCGATCAGCGATATCTCGGAGGTGATCGACGCCGACACCTTCGTGCGGCCGATCTATGCCGGCAACGCGCTCGCGACCGTGAAATCCGCCGACGCCAAAAAGGTGCTGACCGTGCGCGCCTCGAGCTTCGATCCCGTGCCGCTCGAAGGCGGCAACGCCACGATCGAGACGGCGGCCGGGAGCGCCGGCGAACCCACATCCAAATTCGTGTCGGCCGAGCTCTCCAAGAGCGCCCGCCCCGAGCTCACGGCCGCGAAAATCATCGTCTCGGGCGGCCGCGGCATGCAGAACGGCGAGAATTTCGGCAAACTGCTCGATCCTGTGGCGGACAAGTTGGGCGCTGCCGTCGGCGCCTCGCGCGCCGCGGTCGATGCCGGGTTCGTCCCCAACGACTACCAGGTCGGCCAGACCGGCAAAATCGTGGCACCCGAGCTCTACCTTGCGGTCGGCATCTCCGGCGCCATCCAGCATCTGGCGGGCATGAAGGATTCCAAGGTCATCGTCGCCATCAACAAGGACGAGGACGCGCCGATCTTCCAGGTCGCCGATTACGGCCTGGTGGGCGACCTCTTCACGATCCTGCCCGAACTCGACAAAGCGCTCTGATGCGCAAAATCGGGGTCATCGGCGCGGGGCTGATGGGCAACGGCATCGCCCACACCGCCCTGCTCGCCGGATTCGACGTCGTGCTCGTGGACGCGTTCGAGGCAGCGCTGCCCAAAGCCGTGGCCACCATGACGAAGAACATGGACCGCCAGGCGGCGAAAGGTGCGATCACCGGCGATGACAAGGAGGCCGCCCTCGCGCGGCTGACGACCTCGACCGACTACGCCGCCCTTGCGGGCGCGGCGCTGATCATCGAGGCCGCCCCCGAACGCGAGGACCTCAAGGCCACCATCTACAAGACGCTGCTGCCGGTCCTCGGGCCCGACACGATCCTCGCGTCGAACACCTCCTCGATCTCGATCACCCGCCTCGCATCGCTGACCGACCGGCCCGACAAATTCATCGGCATGCACTTCTTCAACCCGGTGCCGATGATGAAGCTCGTGGAAATCATCCGCGGCATGGCGACCAGCGAGGCGACCTACAACACGATCCACGAGCTCGCCATCGCACTCGGCAAAACCGTCGCGACCGCGGAGGACGCGCCCGGCTTCATCGTCAACCGCATCCTCTGCCCGATGATCAACGAAGCCATCTTCGCCCTGCACGAAGGGGTGGGCACCGTCGCCTCGATCGACGCCGGCATGAAACTCGGCGCCAACCACCCGATGGGGCCGCTGGAACTCGCCGACTTCGTGGGGTTGGACACGCTGCTCTCGGTCATGCGCGTCCTGCACGCCGGCATCGGCGACGACAAATACCGGCCGGCGCCGCTGCTGGTAAAATACGTGGAGGCCGGCTGGCTCGGGCGGAAATCCGGACGGGGATTTTATGATTATGCGAGCAATCCGCCGCAGGCGACGAGGTAGGGAAGCACTACTTTTTGTGAACAAACAGTAGCCAAAAAACTTTGGGAATTCGGGCTGGGGGCTTAAGCGACGCCAACGATCCTTGCCCAAATTATCAAAGTTCAAAAAAGCGTTGCTTGGTTGCCGTTGAGAATTCCACGCCCGATTTCCGGCGGCGGCATGAGCTGCCCGGTGCTAATAAGACCGCATGCTCACGACACCCTCCCCTGAAACCTTGTACAACGCCCTGCTGGCGCGCGACCCCTCTTATGAGGGGCAGGTTTTCGCCGCCATCAGCACCACCGGCATTTTCTGCCGGCTCACCTGCCCGGCGCGAAAGCCGAAGTTCGAGAACACCAGGTTCTTTACCTCCATCAGGGCCTGTTTCGAGGCCGGGTTTCGGCCGTGCCTGCGCTGCCGCCCCCTGGCGCATGCCGGCACGCGCGAGCCGCTGGTCGCGAAGCTGCTGGCGGAGATGGACGCGCGGCCCGGCCATGTGTGGTCGGAGCAGGACCTGCTCACGCTGGACCTCGACCCCTCCACCGTTCGCCGCACGTTCAAGCGCCATCTCGGGCTGACATTTCTGGACCTCGCCCGCCTGCGCCAGACCGGGCGCGGGCTGGCGGCGCTGGCGGCGGGGGCGAGCGTGATCGACGCGCAGCTGGAGGCGGGGTTCGAGTCCGGCGACGCGTTCCGACAGTCTGTCAATCGCCTGCTCGGCGAGAACCCGGCCAACCTGAAACACCAGGACCTGCTGAAGGCCGACTGGCTGGAAACCCCCATCGGCCCGATGCTCGCCATTGCGAGTGCGCACGCTCTTCACCTGCTGGAGTTTTTCGACCGCAAGGCCCTGCCGAGCGAGCTCATCCGCCTGCGCGCCGCAACCTCGGCCGCCATCGGGTTCGGCCGCACGGCCATCACCGAGCAGGTCTCCGCCGAACTCGCCGCCTATTTCGCTGGCACGTCCGCGACCTTTGCAACGCCGCTGGCGTTTCACGGCGCCGGCTTTACCAGGCGCGTGTGGGACCGGCTGCAAAACATCCCGCCCGGCACGACGCGCGCGTATAGCGATATCGCCGCCGAGCTGGGGCAGGACACGGCCTACCGCGCCGTCGCGCGGGCCAATGGCGCCAACCAGATCGCCATCATCATCCCCTGCCACCGGGTGATCGGGGCGGATGGGCATCTGACGGGGTATGGGGGCGGGCTGTGGCGGAAGCAGTGGCTGATTTCGCACGAAGCCTACAAATTTGCGGGGTAAAGCGCGGGTTTCATTTTCGCAATCTGCTGGTGGGGTCACAATCAAGACCTTATCTCGGCAGAAACCTTGGGGAGCCACCATGCGCCGGATCACGATTGTTCTGCTTGCCGCTGCCACCCTTGCCGGCTGCGCGTCGCCAGACGCCAACAGCGCCAGGGCGGCCTATATCCAGTCGACGACGGCGCTCAACCAGTGCCTGCTCGCCAACCCGCAATCGCCGTCCGCCTGCAACGCGCAGGCCCAGGTCCAGCAAAACGACCTGAGCCTCTACAACACCCTCTCACAGTGATAACGGGGCACTGGCCGAGCCAGCGCCCGACGGATCAAAGTTTTTTGCTTCTTTTGTTCACAAAAGAAGCGCTTACTTACCCTTTACTGGATCGTAAGCACTTGGTGCGTCCACCGCGGCGGCGTGATCAGCTGCGCCGCTCCCACGCGCACCGAGTGCAGCTTGCCATCCAGGTTGCTCGACCAGAAATCCAGAAATTTGCGTAGTTCGGGGAATTTTGGCGCCAGATCCAGGTTTTGCCAGATGTAGCTTTGCAGCACGGCCGGGTGGTCGGGCAGGTGGTAGAGGATTTCGGCGGTCGTCAGCCGGTAGTCACGCATTTGCAGGGCAAGGCTCATGATCATCGCTCCATCATGGTTTATCGAAGGCTCCTCCCCGGGGTTCATAAATCTGCCACGAACACCCCCTAGATAAGCAAGAAAAAAATGTTTAATACCAACAGGTTGGCACTCGGCCCCTCCGAGTGCTGCTCGCTTGACTTATCCGTGAGCTAATTCTATGTGCTTTGGCACTCTCACCTAGGGAGTGCTAGCAGCCGCGGTGCCGCGTGCCGGGCCGGACAGGCTGCAAGTCTTGCAAGATACATGTTTTAGGAGCGATCCAGATGGCAAAATTCCGCCCTTTGCACGACCGCGTTGTGGTCCGCCGGCTGAATGCCGAGGAAAAAACCGCTGGCGGCATCATCATCCCTGACACCGCCAAGGAAAAGCCGATGGAAGGCGAAATCGTCGCCGCCGGTCCCGGCGCCCGCAACGAGGCCGGTCACCTGGTGGCCCTCGAGGTCAAGGCCGGCGACCACGTGCTGTTCGGCAAGTGGTCCGGCACCGAGGTCAAGATCGATGGTGAAGACCTGCTGATCATGAAGGAATCCGACATCCTCGGGATCATCGATCCGAGCGCTGTCAAAAAAGCCGCTTAATCCACCACCCATAACATAGGAGTCATCATCATGGCTGCCAAAGACGTACGTTTTGGGCCCGATGCCCGCGACCGCATGCTGCGCGGCGTCGACATTCTTGCGAATGCCGTCAAAGTCACGCTCGGCCCCAAGGGCCGCAATGTGGTCATCGAGAAATCCTTCGGCGCGCCCCGCATCACCAAGGACGGCGTGACCGTTGCCAAGGAAATCGAGCTGGCTGACAAGTTCGAGAACCTCGGCGCCCAGCTGATCCGCGAAGTCGCCTCGAAAACCAACGACCTCGCCGGCGACGGCACGACGACCGCCACCGTGCTCGCCCAGGCGATCGTGCGTGAGGGTGTGAAGGCGGTTGCGGCCGGCCTGAACCCGATGGACCTGCGCCGCGGCATCGACAAGGCGGTCACCGCCGTCGTCGAGGAGCTGAAGGCCCGCACCAAGAAGATCACCACCCCGTCCGAGACCGCCCAGGTTGGCACGATTTCCGCCAATGGCGAGACCGAGATCGGCGAGATGATCTCGAAGGCCATGCAGAAGGTCGGCAACGAGGGCGTCATCACGGTTGAGGAAGCCAAGGGCATCCAGACCGAGCTCGACGTCGTCGAGGGCATGCAGTTCGACCGCGGCTATGTCTCCCCGTACTTCATCACCAACCCC
>Ga0116231_10001340_pt1 | contig 49970 bp, 55 predicted proteins | sample S1TSphgellanicum_2_FD_89695 | JGI IMG/M metagenome (GOLD analysis project Ga0116231, IMG submission 89695) | Host-associated microbial communities from peat moss isolated from Minnesota, USA - S1T2_Fd - Sphagnum magellanicum MG | ecosystem: Host-associated > Plants > Peat moss > Unclassified...
CACACTTGAGTTTTCACAAGATCAAAATGAATCTCAATTTGTCTTTTGAAGTGAATTTTAAAAGAATTTCAAATTTGAATTGACTTTTTCCAATGAATTCAATTTGAAATGAATCTCAACAATAATAATAACTGAATTTGAAATTTAGTTCCGATTTGAAATGAATTTTCTGTAAATAAATTTCAATTTGAAACGAAGTTTTTTCAACTGAATCTCAATTATTTAAAATGAATTGAATTCAAAGGCTTGATTTGAAACAAGATGAATTTTGTCAATTTATTTTTTTTAAATGATGCCAAAAACAAAGACTTGTTCCCCAATTATCATGAAGAAAACGCATTATCATTGGTGTCAGGGTTTCTGGCACGGCACACGCCTGTGCAAAAGTCATAAGGGGTGCTCTAGTTGAAAAATACAATAGAGTTATCCGTAAAGTAACCCTGTCTTCACCCTATCTTTGGGCCTCCTTTCACCCCCTATCCCCTCTTTCAATGGTATCCGCGCTCAGGAAAAAGGAGAGACAGGATGAAACTCAGTTTACCACCAAAAATTAACGGTTTTCTTGTTTCCTCCCCCCCCCTTGAATGCTAATGTACTTTTTTGCAGGTTTTTTAAAAATCTCACCCTGTGTATGACCAAACTCAGGGTTGTGGTGCTGTGTTTGTCTTACTTTACAAATAACTCTAATGTTTAAAATACATGTGGGTGCTTCTTTCCAAAACTTGAAATTCCATGTTCGTCATAATTTTTAGTCATGCAAACAACATTAGCCAAAGAACATTCATTAGCAAAAATGAGCTTTGGTTAAAGTTGAATATTAGAAAGATGAAAATAATATGATGATTTAATGAGTAAAATATAGATGAGAAGCTCTCTACCCAACTTTAAGATCTCATCATTTGCCAAAAGCTTTGAATTCTTTTTCCCTCTAGCTTTACATACTCCTCTCATGTTCTCTTTGAGATGCTTAAGGTGCATTCACACTAAATGTTAAGTTCATGTTAAGTGAAAATCTAGGTGGCATCTTAGGTGCCACCAAACGCTAAATGGGCGATTATTTAATATTAAGTGAATGTTAACATAACATAAAATCTTTGTGGTAAATAGGTTTAGGTTCTAAATGACTAGCTTGGTGTTAGGAGACTTAATATTAAAGTCCTTAACACCAAGTGTGAATGCACCTTTAATCTTGGAAATAAATGTTATTTTCACAAATATTGATGTCCACCTTCTCCCCCCTCCCCCAATGGCAAGATGTTCATGTTAAACATCAAAATGAACTTGGCCCAAAATCTTCCTATTGGAATTATGGCTTTGTTAGGCAATTCCATCAAAAGGAGCTTGGTTGGTCCATGAAAGTGTTCTCATCACATCCTTTGATGATATAACATAGACCAAAATTAATTGTGTTTTGTTTAATGAAATGACAAGAAAATCCATTTCATCATTACCTTGCATGCTGCAAAGTAGCCTTACAATGAGTATGAATTTTTTAACAAATTTATTGAATTTCAAATGACAAAAATTATTTGAAATTCAATAACCTTTGCACCATAGGTCTGAAAAATATGAAACCACCTTGGTGCATTCATCCTTATTAAAAACTTTCCAACGGTACAAAGAGTGCACCCCAAATTTCCCTAAAATTTTCATTTTTTGTGTTTTAAAAAAAAAATTAAGTCATGAAAATATTTAAAATTCAATAACTCGTGCATTGCAAGTCTCAACATTACAGAATCATCTCGGTGTGCCTCTACTCATAAAAGCTTTCTATGGGGATCTCAACTTGGCAAAACAAAACATAATGAAACAAACTGCCTTCCTTAATAACATGATTTGCCAAGGTATAATCTTTTGTTTGGTGGCCAAAGTAATCTCCATACCCACCTCAGAAAAACTCCACTTTCTTGCACTCTTGTTGAACTTATGCAATAGCCAATTTTTTCACTTTTCAATGTTCTTGGTCCAAAAAGCCGACTTTCTAAAAGGACAAAACTTTCGCTTGTCACCCTTTGTTGGAGATTTTGCAAGTCTTGAAACTCTTGATAAGGCCTTAGGTTTTCTTCATAGTTTTGAAGGAAATTGGAAAGCTTGTAGAAATTGTTGATGTTAAGGGTAAACTGTATTTATGGACTTGCCCATGAATGTTATCATTTCCATTTTATCTTCCTCTCATTGATATTCCAAACTACATATTGAGTATTTGGTGGTTTTTTTTTTTTTTAAATTTAAAAAGAATTATGTCAAGGCCTTGATTGAGGGTGTTAGTAAATGTCATGATCCTAGCCTTGATAAGGCAAAACAATGGAAACTAGTTACAAATGAGGTCAAGCACAACATGATTCAAAATTCAAATGCATTCTTTTGATATGAATGAAAAATGTGTGGGAATGCAAGTAGGCCCCCAAAAACTCCCAAATGCATTTTCAATTTTGAAGTCGGGATTCCTATTCATTAGAAAAAAATTGTAGATTGATGATTATAATTTCAATTAGTTTTTGGTTACAATGGGCAATACTTGTAGTTGAAATTTTTATAATTTCTTATCACAAGTGATAAACATGGATTTGTGCTTCTCTCACCATTGAAATGGACATTTAATTTTTCATGTTCACTTGGTATCTTCTAAAAAATTTCAATTCTTTCTTCACAAGCTCTAAAAGTTTATGTTAACAATTTGTTCAAAATATATCCAAATTATAATTGTTTTCAATCACTAATCTACACAACCAACTTCATATTCTAGCACATGACATAAATGATTATGGCATTTTATAACATGGGATATAAAGATTTCTTATCATATTCCTTAACAATAACCACGCCTTCACAACCAATATAAGATGACACTAAGTGAATTTTTTTTAACCTATGGTCTATAAGCATCAAAGATAATGTGTTATGGGTTTTTTTCAAAATCATATTTCCTTAAAAAGGAAAGGAAAGATTCCAAACACCCCCAAAACCTCATTTTTCATGTTAGAAGTCAACAAAAAAAGCTCAAAAAAACCCCAAAATCATCATTTATCAAATTGATTAAGGTTGGTCAGATTTCAAATTTTTCCCTCAATTTTAAACACATTGTTATTACATAATGCAATGCATCACTTAGCAACCAATGGCCTCAAAACTAATTTAAAACATAAGCATTCAATTAGGATTTAATTGACTAATATCACAAATGTGTTACTTGACAATGAACTACACGTCAAACATACATTTGTAGTGATGCATTGCTTTGGGATTCAAATTGCACCAACATAGTCATTCTTGCAAATACTAATGGTTTAGTGACAATCAACCATACATCACATGATCTATGCTTTCCCATGTATACACCCATGATTCAATTTTTAATATTGTTTTAAGGATACAGTTTAACCGATAGTCATTAACTTATGCAACTAATAGGTCTTTTAATTAATGTATGCCAATGTGTAATGCATGGATTCATAACTTTATTGATTTTAGGGTTAAGGTTTTGACATTATAGTACAAGTGCTAGTATTATGGTTCATAGTACATAATGGTTGCAAAAGCAACTTTACATGGCTAAGTTAAAAGATCTATTTATATACAATTATTTTGCTTTCCAACCACCATAATTTACATACTCCAATACAATTGCCAAATTAACCAATTTTCACAAACACATTTTACTTTATAAAAAGATTTAAAATTGCATGTTGAAATGAAAATGTCACATTATCATAATTAGTCCTACACTTTCCAACATGGAAATTGTTTCCCCACATTCATCTACCATTTGCCAAATCCAACCGATACGCCATTCAAAAACATGTCCAAAATTCTTTTTAGGTTTAATGGATAGACCTGAATTACATATATGATTTTCAAGCTTTGCATGCCCATCATCATGCCCACCAATATTATTGTCATTATTTATTATGGCCTCTTTCATAACATCAATATTCTTACATTACTATGCCAAAACATTACACCCATAACTAATCTAGTTTGACTAGTCATGCACATTTTTCATTAAACATGTAATAAAATTGGAAAAATCATGGATGCCATGTTTTGGCATAGTGAAATCATGCAATGTTGTTTTTTGCAAAAAATGAGCAATTCTTCCACCTTTAAGTGTTAGATTTTGTCCCAAATGTAGTTGAACGTGTGTTTACAATTAGTTAACTATTGCCTCCATATTCAAGTCAATTATAAATCAACCACATATATTGGGAGCATGAAAACAATTTCATATATATACCTTCATATGCAAGGTGCCATTCCATGCTAGTTTAGTCATAGGGAATACCCAGCTTATTGAATGTTCATTTTCAATCCGTTAAAATGTGTGTAACATGAATGACATTTGGGGCCTTGAAGGAAGAGTGCAAAGACTTTTTTTGCTTTGTTTTTTGTTTTCTTTGTTAAGTTATAGTTTTGAAAGCTCATGAATTTCCAATGTATCAACCTATTTGACTAATTATGATTAGTCTTCCTGATGTAAAATGTTTAAAGATTACTTGCATCGATTGAAAATGATCTCAATTTACTTGATTATGTACCATTGTGTGATTGTTTCTAAGTGTCAAGAACTATGCCACTAGGTTATTGTATGACTTTATTTTTTATGTTAATATGATAGGTATGTTATTTAACATACATTGTTGCAAAAATGAGCAGTCCAATAACCATAATTCATGTTATTGAATGAAATTCATATTGAATTGAATTGAACTAAACACAATATTCTTCTTCTTTAGATCCAACATGGTTAATGTTCTCATTAAAATTGCAATTGAATTAAATTTGGTTGAATTGAATCAGTTTAATTCAATTGATACAAATTGATTGAATTCAAATCAAATTGAATTCAAATTGGTTTCAATTTAATTATTTTGATAATTTTGTTGAGTTGGATTCAACCAAATTATGAAAATTCAATTATGAGAAGGCACATGTTAATTTGCCTTTTCATATCATGTAGTTGGGTTGGTGATATGAGTGAAATAATTAAGTAATTATGGAATGTTTTCATAATTGTCACATGGAGTTGGTAAAGAAATGAGTTATTTCAATAGTCATGAAACATTTTCATAATTGTCAAATGGATGTTGTCCAAAATGTTCATGGTCATGACCACTAATGGACTCTATACATGTTTCACTTAAACTAGTTTTGATTATCAACATCATTGGAATTAATCGTCTCTTTTTGTTGAATTGTTTGAATTGAGGTGACTAAAGTTCAACTTGAAGAATCAATGTTTCATCTTCTTTATCTTCAAACATTACCCCTTTTTCTAATTGTGCAAAGGTAAAAAAACACATTCTAAATTTTCTAATAATTAAAAAATAATAATAACCTATAAATATTATTCTAATGAATCTTCTACATTTGATGTGTCACATAAACAAGAAAAGTTCACATCATCTTTATGGACTTGCTTGTTGTGCTTTTGCTCAATGGTTGTTCTTAATGCAAATGTTTTCTTTAAAACATTTTCATTCTAGTAATTTTTTTCATAGATGTATTTCTCTTGTTTGATTTGATTCGATGTTTGGTTCCAATGCTTTTGACAAGTATTAACTATATTTCAATCCTCGATTATTCAGTTGTTCACATGACCCTATGTTTCAAAATAGTTTAGAGATGAATATTTTTTTTCTTTACCAAAAAAATCAATAAATCCCTTGTTCTCAAAATGTGTCACTTCAGCTTCACTTTGAACCCTAATTGATTAAGATAAATGTTAGATTACAAAGGTCAAATAGGTAAAAAAATTATTGAGAATTAAGGTTTCCATGTGACCATCGACCAATGAAACATAATATGAATTTGTCATCTTTAATTGTTTGGTGCTTTTGGCCCAACAAAAGAAAGGAAAAAAGTGAGTAGAACACGACAAGTGACATGTGTAACAAATGGGATCAAAAATGAAAGACTTTAACTACCTATGATTCTGATTCTAGGAAGGGGTATTTAGAAAAAGAGCATAGTGAAAAAAATGTGGGAATGAAGACACAATCTTCCACTAGGTTACATAGCTGAATGGTTTTGGTTGTAGGGGTTTTCAAACAAATGGACATTCCTTTGCGAATGCCATTCATTAGACGTAGGGAGAAGTAGGGGAATAAAGTTAGTTGGCGTTGGGCCAAGGCAATCTAAGGCTTGCGCCATAGCTTTTTACGCTTTTCCATGGATTATTCTAGATCATGGGAATAGTTAGGGAAGCGGATCAAAGTTCTGTGGTTCTAGGTAGGTGGCTTCTGTAGTAAAAGACGGACTAGGGTTTGTTATTGCCCGCAAATTTGTGCCAAGCACCTTTCTCGATTACACAAAAGTATCGAAATTCTGTTAGCATAGTACAAGTAAGAATAACTAATTTGCATTTGGACTTTTAGCATAGAAATTGAACTCCACTATGTTTCTCCAAACTATTAATGTCCTCGTGAGCAAGTAACCATATCAATTTGAGCCTAATGTGAATATGAAAGGTAATTTGGAGTTGAAGGCTGTCCAAAAGGAATTCATTAAGTAGTGGAAATCAGTTTAATTAAGAAAGAAATTAGCATTGACGTATTTCCTTCACATAATCCCAAAACTAAATTTTGCATATTGGAACCCCGAAAGACAAGTAAAAACTTGTATTGGGTCTTCATTTATTTGAACTTCAGCACCAAATTGTGGCACAACTAAATTAATGAATACAAAATTTATTTACAGAGGACATATCATCTAAGATATCCTTAGACATATAACCTTAGTTAATATCACAACTCTAAGGAAAAGTATGATCTTGGATTGGTTCCCTCTGCATGAATCACTATTGAAGATGGACCTGCAATTTCACAACTTGCTCATCACTGATTTATCAGCACATAGCAACACAGATCATGTTTATTCCTGATGAGAACCCGTGGGTGAAAGTTGAAACCTGTGATTGTCATCCTTTCCTATCTAAAACCAACAGGGGGTTACTAATGGACTGAATTCTGTTAACCCAAACTAGTGGATGCAGCAGGAAAGCTCAATATGCACCCAACATTAGTATCTACAATCTACTCCGCTCACAATGCATGCCAAAGAATGAACATTACAGTAGCATTTGCACAACAGCTAGAGAAAATGTACTCCTATTTCACATGGCAAAAGGGACAGCAAAAGCAAGGCCGTCCTTGCCTTGTGGCTCTGAGCTCGTGAGAAGTGAGGGAAAAGAGAGCCATTCAAGCTTCCTCATACCCTTGTATGCCCAACATAACATTAAGTTGCTTCAGTCGTTGCAAACCATCACTGATCAGAAAACGAATTGTCTGCTGGTTTTTCTCATACCGATTCCTTTCCATTTCAGACCGGATAGTCTGTTCCAAATCTCCTGCAATCCAAAACAGTGGAACCACATCTACCATCTTAAATGACATAGTCATTTCCAGACAGCCAATTCATGCACATGTGATGCTAAATTCATTAGGACTTACATTCATACAGGAAATAGTGTCCATCAAAGTAAGACCAGATGACCAGTTCAGCGGTTGCAAACTAGTTCCTTCTTGGGTGCTCTAGCTTGCATTTGGACTAGAAAACATTGTAAGCCAAACACAGCTCCGAGACCCAACAAAACAGAAACCTGACAATAACATACTTCCTCAGCCACAACAGCAAGACTACTGGTCCTTTGCGGGTCTCTCTGCCAATAAGTTTGTTTCATCTGCATGATGCAGATATTAGCTTCATGTAAATCCTCTTGCCAGGCACACACCTTTGACACTCAAGCTAACCACTTTAAGTTCCTATTGTATCCAGTTTCTAGTGTTGACAGGCTCACTCATGACCAGTACTGAAAGCTGAGAAGATGTAAGTTTAATGATGCAAAACTATATCACAGACCTGATATCCTTTGTCCATTGAAAGAAAAGATTATGCAACTGGAACAGTGAGCTGAGAAAGCCAAGGAGATTTCAAGGATTTCCAGGAACTGTAGGAGGAAACATCTTTGTGAACTGAAACAGTAAGAATTGAGAGAGATGATGAAGAAAGAACTTAGGCAGAAAAGCATTTTGCTAGGAACAACTAAAAAGTTATATACACTGATATAAAAACATGTCTTTTGCAACCCTAGCATTGCAACTACAATAAGAATATAGTTAATGTTACTTGACTGAAATGACTAGCTACTAGGTACATGTCTGATATGATCCCTATTCATCTCCAACCGGTGTCAACCTGTGTATTCCACAGAGATTTCATGGTGATTTCCAGGAGCTTGCAGGAGGAGACATCTTTATGAGCTGAAACGGCGAGAACTGAGAGAGAAGATGAAGAAAGAGCTTTGGCAAGAAAAACATTATTCTTAAAAAACATTTAGCAAGTAAAAACTCTTTCTTCAGCTTTAGTAGGTACATGTCGAAGTAGTACATCCTTATACGATCCCTATTCATCAAGTAGGTCCAAATTGTTGAGATATCGTACCTCGGGAATGCGGCGGAGCACGGCGGGCAGAGCGCAGGGCTGCGCGGAACAATCGGATTGAGTGTCCCCTCAATAGGAATGCGCGCAGATCTAGAGGTGGAGCCTTGACTGCCATGTTCACAAGAGCGCGTCTTTATGCATTACCATATCCATTTTCTCAGGCCTCTCATGCGTCTGCTCTCTTATACTGTAATAACAGAATTTACGATCTTCTCAAATTCACCACAGCAAGCGCCTGCAGCAGCACCGTCGTGAGCTCGGGTCAAGCGACCAAAAAAAAAAAAAAAACACCAACCAAAAAAATAACACAAAACACAACACAAAAAAAAAAAAAACCCAGCACCAATTATATGACGCAAACCTCGACAGCAAAAAAAGGCGTGGAGAAATGAAATCTGTTACAGTACAGAAAACCTGGAGAGCACGCCAAGAAAGTTTCAGAAGATGCAAGACACAAAGGAAGATATGAATAGTGGATCCACAGCTTTCCAGAGCAAAACATGGAAATCACCTGATTGGAGTCGCAAGCAGGAACATCTGACACTAATTGTCGTTTGTCGACTTCGTGACAGACGAAAGGATCGTTGCGCAAGGTGCATATGAACCTCTGGTAGGAGCTTCTTTCTTATCTCTACTGTCTCTCCTGTCCTTGACTCGCAACAGAGTTGCTCCAACGTCCCTTGAAGACCGCAATGACAAGAGGCCCAGGGTTTAGGGTTTTATGAGCTTTGCACCCTTCATGTAATCATTTTTTCGTTTATCGTAATTTCTGCTAACTTGGAATAAAATCTGCTCGAGACTCCAGCACCACCATGTTCTCCTGTGATTCTAGTCCTCTTTCCCAGTGTTCTTGATGGCATTCTTCTTTAGAGTTTTCCATGATCTTCTCTTCATGGAGCAGCAAAATTTGCTTCCAATCAAAGATTGCAATGAAATCTATAATTTTATCATGTTATACAACTCAGAGCTACAAGGGCGCATTGCATTTTACATGCAGTTGCATTGTTGCACAACACATACCCATAAGTACAATGTGTTTCCTTGTCCTTGTCTTCACCAAACCAAGCATCCAAGTGTGGAAATTAGGGTCTTCTGCAATTTTGAGTAGACCTTGCCAAGCATATCATCAAGCCAGTAGCTGAAAGAAATCATACAGATCCCAACAAAGGATCCCAGGTGCCATAGACCTACCACCGCACCATCACTTCAATAGGGCAAATTACATCTCTTCTTACAGTACTGGTGAGCAATCAAGGTGATGCTGGATGATCCATGTAGGACCACAATCACCTTAACTCAGAAGGTGCCTATACAATTTGTTTTGAAGGAATTCTAGAGGTCTTGTTGAGAAGCAAAAGACTCCTGTACAATTCTCATGACTTCCAGCATGCCCGGAAAACTTTGCGACCATCTGACCTGCTGGATGATGACATAATGTAACAATTTGTTCACTCAAAGGGCTATCCTGGAAACCAACTCCGGATCTCTCTGCAGTTTGACATGCTGGATCATATTAAGATAACTCAGATTGTTTAGAGTTCAATGACACTGCAAGCTACTGATACTATTCAGCTTCCAGCTCTCTCCCAAATTGTTCCAACCTTGCCTCTTCTTCTGCAGCATCACGCGCCAATGCATAATTCACAAGCCCAGTGTCCTCATATGCTTCGATCTGTTTTCCACCAAACCTGGACAAGAATATCACAAACAGAAGGGTTTATTTTTCCTGTCAATGCTCTTTGCTCTGTGAAGGGTTGGCAGCATTATTCAAATGCTTTTGTTACATCCAAGAACAGAAGCTATGTAAGAACCTGTCTGAGATCATCAACTGCATCAGAGAAAGTGATTGGATGGATTGAGGACTGAACATTGTCCTCTTAATCTCCAACAAGGCAGATGACAAGAACCAGTGACTGGGTATGTTTCAAGGCTGGCAATTATATTTCTGAGCTTTATCTATTCCCACATGGAGTTCATCATTAGCAGATTCCCTACTGAGCACAGAGACAATACTTAGCAATAAGTCGATTTCTAAAGAGCCTGGCACATCCATGCCTATACAGGGAGAAAAACCATACCAGCGACCATTCATGATTTGTATGCATTTCAGGCCAGCCTGTTTGTCCTTGAACTTCACCATGACCACACCCTCTGGGTGATTCTCATACACCTGCAGTTACACAGTTTAACCATCTTAGGCACCTCCTCTACTAATTGCAAGAATGCATAAAGAGCAAAGAAGGGGGAAGAGCCAAAGGCTTCTGTTTTGGTTCATAACTACATGGTGGTTTCTTCAACACACTTCAGCAGTGACATGCACCTCCAATGGGTGCCATGAAATCTTATGGGATGATGTCAAACTGTGCTTCACTTCAAATGATAGCAATAGGAGCCTAAACCCAAGGGTGAAGAGATTTATACAAGTTAACAAGTAAAAAGCCACTTGCAATAGTCTTTCAACTTCTGTCATCAGCTTGAACTCACACTTGAATGATGCCTGATATTGTACACAGTGGCATGAATGCTTAACCTAGACATCCTAAGTCAATGTAACATCCAACAGCAGTGAACTTCTGTAACACTTCCCTTTTATGCTTACTTACCCTAAGTCTGTCGATGGGTCCAATCTTGGTGCACTCTGCCATAACATCTTCCTCTACCTCTGGTAGCAAACTTGGATCAGCCTGCAGAAGATAAACCAGCATTTGCTTTGAGTGAAGCTCAAACAATGTGTTATGTTCAGGATGACATTGACAAACTACAAATCAAAGTAACAACAGGTTCTTTGACACTTTCAGGTTCCCTGCATGCAAGCTTTACACTCCAGAATCATACTCTATGCAACAGTACCACCATGCCCCTAGTCCCTCTTCTCAAATCAGTTTCTTCCAGACCAATTGCACCAACTATCCTCTCAGTAAGCCCAAATAAGTTGATGACAAGGAAAAATTATTGTCAGGATAAAAAATATGGGCAAAAAATCAAACCAGGAGTTCTGCACGTGTAAACATGTGCTTCAAGATCACAGTCATGGGTTCCTCTTTCTTTTTATCATCAAAACCTCCTGCAGAAACACAAAAGAGCATAGGAATTTTGCTTCACCTGGAATCTAGATATTATCAAAAAATAACATAGGAAGTTGACGAGTGCACCAAATGTACAGAAGTTGTCAATTGGAGAAGGTCAAACACAGGGCTGCTATCTGACATACCCCATCCAAGTGCTCTTTGCTCCTGCTGCTTCAGCTTCTTTTTCTTCTGCTTATTTTGCTGCTTCTTCACAAATACTTCCCCTGCTTACACACACTTCCAAAGCATGAAAATCTCTTCTCCTTGCCATGAATATTCTAGAGGAAATAAAGTAAATATATAACATTTAGTTTATCTATCTCTATTTACACACACATACATACAGATAAGATTGCAGAGAAAATTCCACAAAACATTTTCAAGGCAACTGTCACACAAGTTCTGGAAAAACCAAATAAACATGAGAAGAATGAGTGCAGCCATAACCTTGTGAGTGTCAATCACAAAGTATCAGACCACCAACTTCATCATAAATGGCTCTGATGAGCTGCAATACTCCCCATGGACTTCAGCAGCTTCCAACAGTGGTTGTAGGCTACCATACAACACTCTACTCAAAACTAAGGACAAACAATTATATACAAGTCAGCATCATGAGTTTCTGCTATGTTTCTGGAAGCAATGAGAAGTGCTATGCTTATCCTTATGGAACAGAACACACCATGTTGTCCCATTTGCAGGAAAAATGGTAAGACTGGGCTTCAGCTCAAAACTAGAAGCTTCTCCAGATAGAACACATGGTCAATAAGCACCTTTTTGTTCGAACTTAGCACGTGTCACAGACATGATTGGTCGTCCCCCTGGTCTCAGTGGGGTCCCGTCCAAAATCTTTAGTGCTAATTCCACTGATGGTTCCTGCCACCAACCACAACATGACATCACACATGGACAACACTAGACCCAGACTAGCATAGAAAATTGTCACATAGTCATTTTACCAACCATATGCCACTCCATACAGCATGTTCTCCAGATAAGCTGGAAAAGCAGATGACTCTCCCATGAAATACAACCCTAATTTTGACACTGAAAATATCCCATGCAATTTACAATTTGTCAAAGTCAGCATGATCCACATTGCATTATCTCTCTACCTAAGGCAAGGTAATAAGAACCACCTTCAAATATGTAACCAAACCATCTCCTTTTTGCTTTCCAGTTTCTCTGTTCACATAGAGCTTTATGCGAGGCTGTTTAGTCTCAGGGTCCTGCACACTCACAGAAGTTATGAGTACACCGAGAGCTCTGAAGTGATCACTATCTTGATGAGGAATGAAGATACATGTACCAATGAAGCTTTGGGCCAACAAACAGCTACTCTACTTAAGCCTAAAGGGTGGGCATAAGCTTTCACCTCCTTAATGAGGCCACACTTGGAAAAGACTTCCACCACCTGAAAATTCAATTGAATGAGAGTAATCCCACCAAACTCCAAAATATCACCACAGCATGCTCATACAACTCATCAGAGACTAGAAGACAAAGATTTCTACTGGCACCTGATCTTTCAAACATGAGTCACTGTCAAGAAACTTGTAATTAGCCTCCTTCTGGACTGTAGCATCTACCCCACAGATGTACTCAAAACCTTTGACAGGGTTATAAATCCTTCCACAACACAGTCCTCTTCAAGAATGGCATCCTCAGATCAGCCATGAATGTGGACCCAAATGGCATCCTTGATTCAGAATAAACATCGAACAGGTATACCCAAACCTACAACAGAGTTGCATTGTTTCAGTACATACCTCTTCAATAGTGGCATCCTCAGGTAAGCCATCAATATAGACATGTGTGTTGACCTTAAGATCAAACCAAGCCTCCGGTTCTTTTGTAGGTTCCTGTGTAACATTGCCCCAACATCCAACTTCAGGCATGAGAGAACTCTCAGAGCTACAATCAAACTGTAATGGTACTGTTCAGACATACCAAATACAATCCAACCAGTGCTTCTCTGAGCAAGCTGCACAGCTGAACTATATACTCACCTTCTTTGGCAGCTCCTCTACTTGAGAACTTTTGCGCTTTGCTCCAGGCTTCACTTCAGGATCTTCAGGGAGAGAGCTGAGGGGTTCCTCATCATCCTCATAGGCTGGCATGGCCACTGGTAGAGCTGGCAACACCTCCTCCTCTTGCACATAAGTCATCTCCTCTGCTCCATAGGCTGGCAACCCTGAAAGACCCTGCTGCTTCCTCTGCAACTGTCAGATTCAATTATCTCATACCAATCTCCACTACCACAAAACTGATGAAACATATGGATTTGTGAACTAAAATTCAGAGACCAAAAATCTCACATGTGGGAGGAACAAAAATGCTTTGTGGCCTAGTCCTAACACCCAATTGTAGCAGAAAGGGAAGGAGACAGTGAGAAAGGAGGACAAAAGCAGAGCAAAGGAGCAGTCAGATGTCGCCATTTCACTATGTAATGAAATTGACTATAATCTCCATATTCTCCACATGATAAGTGTACTGAGAGATGTCATTCCACCAGATTCTGATCTCTGAGACAAAAACAGAGATGGAGAAAGAGATAGGAAAAGCAGTCTTCCATGGCAATCCAGAATTGCAATAACAAACCACACTCATAATGTAGTCCACAGTCATATGTATAATGAGAATATCTTTCATAAGAATAGAGAAATCTCCATTCTCATGATGAAGAAAAAACAGCAAGGTTAACACTTCCTCATGAAGCCACAGAAAGAACCAACTAGGAAAGACAGAACAAACAAAAAACAAAAAACACACACTGGTATGAACAAAAGTATGTATAATGAAAAGTAAATGGCGTTTAGGTTGGTTTACATGGAGCTGCCTAGTATCACCACTTAGTGGTGTGATTGCACAGAAAACAAACATGGAATCAACATCCTCATGATCAACAAAAGATTTGTATAGAGGTTAACGGTAATCCAGTTTCAAAGGAGTGATTGAAATCACTGTCACAGATAATGTAACATGGCTAAGGCAATGTTAAGAGCTGAATATGTTCCCCTCATGCCTCAATTGGTACAACCTCGCTCACTATACATGTCTTAGACAACCGTTCCTTCGAAACATGTACAAACCCTAAAACATGTGAAAGGCGATACAAAAGAAGAAGACGAAGAAGAGAAGAAAGAAGAAGAAAAAGAACCTGCGGAGCCCACGCCTTCAGTGCATGGTCCCATCTGTAGACAGTGCCATCATCATCAATGAACTCCTCCTCTCCTTCTGGTGGATTCTGCGGCCTCTCCTCTTCTTCCTTTGCTTCCACTGCGGGCATCGTCCACTGCGCCTTAGTCTCTCCCTCACGCTTCCGGAAATCAGCGTGGTAACGCCTGCCTTTCCCCGCCTTCATTGCCTCGGCCTCCTCCTCCGCCTGCCGTATCTCCTCCTGCCATCTCGCAAAATCATCATCCACATCCACCTGCTGTACACCTCCTCCTCCTCCTCCGTTTGCGCCATGCTCCCAGACTTCAGCACCTTCGCCTCCTCCTCCTCCTCCTCCTCCAGAAACCATCTCCGGATTTTCCTGCCCAACACCAACGAGACTACTGTGATCTGCAGTGACCTGCGCCATCGCCAACATGCACTCCTCAAGCTCTGCAAGCTTTGGGCCTTGCAGGATTTGAGGTCCCAAGGGGAGAAACACCGGAGGTCCCAAGGTAGGAGGCATGCTAAAAAGTGGGTTGAGGTCCCAAGGTGGGAGGCATGGTAATAGGTGGGTTGAGATCCCAAGGTGAGAGGCATGGTAGGGTCTCAAGACAGGGGGGGTGTAATGATTTGAGGTCCCAAGGGTGGGAGGCATGACAGGTCCTAAGACAGGGGCGTGTCAGGATTTGAGGTCCCAAGGGTGGGAGGCATGACAATAGGTCCTAAGACAGGGGCGTGTCAGGATTTGAGGTCCCAAGGTGGGGGCATGACAATAGGTTCTAAGACATGGGCGTGTCAGGATTTGAGGTCCCAAGATGAGAGGCATGACAATAGGTCCTAAGACAGCGGCATGTCCGGATTTGATGTCCCAAGGTGGGAGGCGTGTCAGGATTTGAGGTCCCAAGGTGGGAGGCGTGACAATAGGTCCTAAGACGGGGGCGTGTCAGGATTTGAGGTCCCAAGACGGGGGTGCATTTCGTTTTGGGTTTTCCTATTCCGATATGAAACCAAACTTTTCTTTTTTTGTTTTCCTGAAAATTTATTTATTTATGAAATAAAATTCCTTATTGACAATGGTAAAATTGGAGCTGGTTTAGGAGGGATGACTTTAGTGTCGCATAGTATTTCATCCAACCAAAGATGATTTTGGCCATGAAATCATCTTTGGTATTGTTTGGATAGGGTCATAACCTTATGCACACCTACTTGGACTACTTTGTCACAAATCTCCTCATTGCCATAATCTTTTGAACACAAGCTATACAAGAAATTGGAAGCTACACACTTGAATTACCTTGTTACACCAAGTACGTTCTACAAGCACCAAAAAACACATGATTCAACATTGTGTCTTTGCAATAGCAAAACCTCCTCAAACTTCTTTGAGTTACACCAAGTACCTTTTATAAGCACCAAAAAACACATGATTCAACATTGTGTCTTTGTGACACCAAAATCTCCTCAAACTTCTTTGAGTTACACCAAGTACCTTCTACAAGCACCAAAAACATGTGATTCAACATTATGTCTTTGCAACACCAAAATCTCCTCGAACTTCTTTGAGTTACACCAAGTACCTTCTACAAGCACCAAAAACACGCGATTCAACATTGTGTCTTTGCAACACCAAAACCTCCTCCAACTTCTTTGAATTACACAACGAGATGGAGTTTGGAGCTAGAGAATCTAACCAATCTCCAACAATCATGGGATTCTTTAGCTAAGATCTAATTCTCTCCAAGTTCTTCCCCCAAGACCAAAGGGAGGTTGTTTTACAAATTGAAGGTTTTTGTCATCATAAGAAAGTGTAGCTGACCCATTTTTCAACTTCTATTACTACATCGAGGTAATGTTGTTCTTGCAAGAGAAATGGCCATCAATGAGGTTTGCATTAGTAGGGGTGGGAAACTTACTAACTCAATATGCATGGCCATTTGTTGGTCTCTCCATTGTTGATGTCATTTCCTCAAACATTACAATGGTTGTTGGTTGGTACTCTTATAATCTATACAATTTTCTAAATAAACATGGTTGGGATCAATTAACATGGCATAAAACTTACAATAGAAGCAATGATTTTGTCAAAGTGAATTTCTAAATGTTTCCTCTACAAAAGTAAATATCAAGTGATAAGGAGTTAATGAACAAGAAGGTGGAATGGTGTGTGCGTGTGTGTGTAGGAACAACTATGAATATCTTGGATGATCAAATCAATCATGCACAAATTTTGTTTTCAAGAGTGGGATGTTTTCTAATTGTTGTGTTTCTAGGAACTACTTTACATATTTCTTATTCTCAAAACAATTTAACCAAGTTGCAAACACACGTTTGACATAAGAACCTCAAGCACTCCTCCATTTGAACCTTGTGGGACAAGATGAAAATTTGACACATCCTTACACATACAATTAAACACAAGAAAAGTTTGCTTACTATTTTGATGTGAGATTTAACTAGTGTTTTCTCATATATCAAATTCTAAGTTAAATTTCTATGACCTTTTTACTAATATTTTTATGTGAGAAGTTGAAATACCAAAGTGATGCCAAGATCAACACAAAATGGAGGTATGATCTTAAAATCATAGAAGCACTTTCAAATAGAATTCCTACTCACTCCTAAAACTAATACAAAAATGCTTCACATTTATTCTTGTCGATTGACAAACAACAATGACAACAATTATGAATATAATATAATTAGTTTGTAGATTTGAGCAATTTTTGAAATCATTAGTTCAATAGACAATTCTCAAGGGAAATGTTATAGACATTCGTCTATTCAAAGTTCCACATCCAATATGGGCGATCAAGTTTGTTTCTTTTATCACAACATTAGTTCTTGGCTCGCAATTAAGGTTGAAGCATTGCAAGATTTGGGCATAAGAATAATGCCAAGACATAAAGTGAGGGAAATATATTCTCACACAAGGTGGAAAAACTTTTGAGAGTCAAGGGCATGTTTTTTTAAGATTTTTATTTTTTGGAAGTTTAAAAGGTTTAGACGGCAAATCGTGGGATGAAATCACTTTCAAATCATGATATTTTTAGCTTTTTGAAAATATCTTGATGATAATTACAAGATTTTGAGCTCACATGTTCAAACTAATCCTTCTCAAAATATACATGTTTTGAGCATGTTTTGAGGAAATTATAATGTTTCAAATATTTGAAACATTATGTGTTTTAGTTTTGGGAATCCATTTTGGGATTCCTAAAAAAAATGTCATTTCAATGTGACTTTACCAAACAACTTAAAAATATATAATAGGGTGGAGGTTGGTGTGTTCTCCCAAGTCTAGTTTATATGAATCTAGTGTGAATTTAAAGTAAGTATGTGAACTAGTTTTGATTTTATTGGTTTTAATTATTTGCATTGTTTGGGTTGTGCAAATGAATTGATTGAAAGGTGCTTATGAATGTCATTTTGTCCTAGTCCCATCTTGAATCTTTTGCACACTTTTCTTGTTTCAATGTGAAAAGCTAAAAAATGTGTTCTTTATTTATTTTTCTTTTCATTGTTGTCATTTTACGGAGTTACCATTGATACCTTGGGTGAGCCTAGGGGGTTGTTATTTGTTTTGCTACACAAATTAACAAAACAAATGTAAGAGTTGATGTTATATCATGCTTAATGCCATATAGTTATTGATAGGCTTAAGATAAACAAATATTGTTGTTGACATTGAGGGAACTATGCATTATAAACAATGTCGTTGTCATCATTTTGACAAACAATCAATAATTTTCATCATTGAAAACAAATGTGATTTGGGTAACTGCAAGATACGATGGATCACTTTTTGAAAAAAGATTAATTTTGCACAAGTCCATTCTAGAATGTTAAAACTTATAATTTAATGTGGTATCATTGATTAAATGGTAATAAAGTCAATTTATAAAAAAAAATCAACTCCATATTAATAAAATCTTAAATGAAAATACTGAAAATATGCACATTTTGAAAAAAAACTGAAAATTGAAATAAACTTACTGTAGAGTCTTATGCAAATATGATTTCAACTTAATTTGGAATGGAAATTTCATAGGAGCCTTTCAATTTTTTACCATTTTAATGAACTGATCAATTCCTATTTCTGAACTTCAAAAGTCCACTAAAAATGGATATACATTTTTTTATCCTAAAATATTCAAGTTAGGTACATGCTTTCGCCCTGCCCCACTTGCAAGTACTCACAAAGGATGCAAACTTTAAAGCCCGATACTTGCAAAAAGACCAAGTTCTTGTTCCCACTTTTGGCATATTGCACTAGATTCAATAGTACAATATGGAAGAGAGATGTGACTTTCTGAAGCAGGAAGGAAAATTCAAACTTGCCTATGTGATTGAAGAAAACTCTCTAATTTCAAATGTTGAAACCAGCGTAAGTCTGATATATAGGCATGTGCTTGGCATCAATACTGATTAGTGTCGCCTGTGCTGTTGGCCCAATCGTCACCACGTCCTCAACTGATTTTTCCTTCCAAAACCTGGTTCTGGGGAATTTATTTGAATTTTCGGCAGCAGAAATCACTTCAAAATCAATATCTGCTACATTCTGAATCCAAATCTTACCAAATAGATTCCATTAAATCCTCTGCTCATCAAGATCTTTTCAACAACACCAAAGGCACATTCCAATTCCTCCAAAATTTTTACCTACGATATAATTTAATTTTCAGTGAAGAAATCATTCAATATTCAAGAATTTCTACACTGCAAGTCCAAACGCCATGAAACCAAGCCAATGCACATTCCTCCTCAAGAGCTTTCCAAAGACACCAAGAACGAGATCTGAAGCATCCTGATTTAGTGGATCTCATAAGTACAAAACAAAACAAAACAAAACAAAACAAACAAACTACCTTCCTTCATAGATAGACTTCAACCATCAACATTGATAGCAAAGAACCTCCCAGATTGGTATGACCAGAGGAAATACCAGCCTTGTACCAGTTTTATACCAATCTGCTAGGGACCTGAAGTAATATCAGGTATATATTTACCTCATATCAGCTTCAATACCAGATCATTCCTGCATCATATCAACTAAAACCCAGTCTTGGACCCAATATCAGGACAAGGCTGGTAAGAAAGTTTCCAAAGTACCCAATATCAGGACAAGGCTGGTAAGAAAGTTTCCAAAGTACCCAATTCTAGGACTATGCTGGTACAAACATTTAAAAAAGTACACAAAACCAGGACCAGGCTAGTATGCTAAAAAGACAGTCTGAGATCAACACTGGTTGAAACTTGCTGAACATGAGACATTAGCTCAATAGGTTAAAGAATAGCCTACATTTGAAACATACAGGAGTTTTCACAGCCTAGAGACAGCAAATGGTACAAAACCAACAAAATAGATCCCAAGTTTTAGTAACTATTCTGCTGCACTGGAGCCACCCCAGTTGCTCAGTAGTGATGTCCAATGTGTTCTGTCTTGCACTGTGTCTCATTTCCTTTTTGAAGGTGAGATATACATATATTTTCATCTCAAATAGCTCAATGACATCCATCTTTGCTTCTCACTGGGCATTAAACATTCAGACCCATGGGTTTCTTCTTTGCTACTGTAAAGCTCAATGACATTCATCTGGGCTTTCTTGCTGCACCTAACATTCAGACTTATGTTTTCCTCTTCTCGCTACATTAGAGCTCAGTCTTCTTTTTCCTCTTGTTTCTACCATAGAGCTCAGTTACATCAATCTTGGCTTTCTCGCTGAACATTAAAATTCATTCAGACCTATATTTTTCTCTTCCTGCTACCATAAAGCTCAGTGACATCCATCTTGGCTTCTTGCTGTGCACAGTGCCACACATCTTGCAGTTTTGATTGATAACGTTTTTGAACCCATGCCAAAATTTCAGAATAGAGAAATGTTGAATCTTGTGCCCAAGCAGATGCAAGCTTGCTGCGTGAGTCAATGGCGTTCAACCCTGCCCCAAGCTTATGCAAAAGCTCACCCACCCGGGGTTGACCCATTGATTCAGGCTTATAGATAATGCTAGGGTCAGCAGCTAGAAAGGGCAGCAGGTTACCTAGTGATGGAAATACCTTGCCTTGCAATAAAGCAGAAGCAAAGAGTGCAACTCGGATCTTGCTGCTCTTCATTGGGAAAGCATGGGATGGAAGCTCCCATAGATGGGGGCCGAAGCTTGGAGAAACCCAACACATGACTTGGTCACCAAGTGAGTCATACCAAGGAGGGGGATCTGCCAGTGGCTTTGAGAAAGTGCAAAGTGGGGTGGCATGTGATACAAGCCATCGTGCATCCACACGTGTCACACCCCACATGTACGGCCTATTTCCTGTAATAATTTCGTTGTACACTACAAATTCAGGAGCCTCTTTAGCAACTGCTGATGATGGATGAAGATAGACCAATTCTTCCACAGCACATGCTTGATATCTGCAGAAAGATACAGCTCAAACAAAAGTTATGAAGCATTTCAACATCTTGGTGAGAGAAAACAGTCTGGACCTTTTCCGCCCTAACCTTAAGGGAAGAAAGAAAAGAGGCAATCAATGTTGGTAGAAGCAGACCTGATGGCTTTTCGGTGTTTCCCATCAGCTTGCTGTGCTCGTTCCTGAGCACTTAACCGGCGGGAAACTCGGTCAGCCCAGCCTGCACAAATGGCTTGTTGAAGAACTGTCTCTTGCTCCTGGCTTAATGTATGGTTGTCCAGGTCTTGCCAAGTCTTTGCACTTTCAACAAGGAAATCTTTGGTCAAATGAGATGCCCTCTGATCGTCAATCTTGCCAATCAACTGGGCTTCGGCATCACAGCCATGCTGAATCACAAGTTTTGACAACTGTTGGCGTAAATTTGCCATCTCTTGCATAGTCTTTGCATGAAGATAGTGGAGCTCACTAAACTTGTCTCGATTTTCAGCCTTTTCATAAGCCCACAAGGCATTCACAACGCTCAATGGATCACTGTGAACATTTCGAAATCTACTGTGGGCTCTGTTTGCTGCTGCACGTCTCTGTTTTCTTCTTACCTTGTCTGCCTCGGTCCAGTCTTCATCCTCTCCTTTTGACAATTTAACCCCATCACCAGATTCCAATTCAGCTTCCTTGGTAATTTGTCTCATGGCATTTGTGTCTTTGCTGCTGGCTGCAGATCCTTTTTTTGTGGTGTTACCTCCAGCTTGAGTCAAGGTAGATGATAATGCATCCTCACCAATGCCTATTTCTCTGAGAAAGGGATTTTCAAGGCTCATTGCAGCAGCTGCTGCTACTGCAAAGGCTGCAACCACTCTTGCACCCTTCCTGTCTCCCTTGCCCTCCATGTCCTGTGCAGCATGAAGAGCAGCTAGCAGCATGCGTGCATGGCGGGGGCTGATCGGATACACTGCCATAGCTTGGCCAGTCGGAGTCAGCATCCCTGTATCTGAGTCTAAGGCAAAGAGTGCATGCAGGCATTTCTCTGCCTCGATAAGAGCTGCTGGCTCTGGTGCAGTTGGGAATGGGAAGTTTACCACCTAATTTCAAACCCCAGTTCATCCCTTAGGTTTTTGTCTAAACAAGTCCATTAAAGAAAGCATTGAAGCACCCATAAATTCTGTCTTGCCAAACATATCCAGATCAAATCAATTCACAAGGAGAACAAGAGGGACCTTGTTGATGCCCATTCGTTTCATGAGTAACACAACACCCTCAATAGGGACCCTACTAATTTCAGGAGGTGCGAACTGTGGAAATGTGTTGTTGTAGATTGCGGATGAGTAAAGACGATAGCAATGGCCTGGGCCTGTGCGACCAGCCCTCCCAGCACGCTGATTTGCTGAAGCCTTACTAATCCAACGCACCTCATATTTTGAAACTCCATTTGCTCGATCAAAATCCCTCTCCTTGGACCGCCCAGCATCTACAACATACCTGCTCTTGGCAGATACAAATCAGCACTATCAACAGTGTTTTAGTGAACAGAGATAGTATTCAGATAACCTTGTTAAATTTCTGCTGTGACATTGAGTACAGAGTACCCTAAATCAAAAAAACAACTGGCCTGCTTTGAACATATGAACATATGAACATATGACACATAAAAAATTTAGGAACCATGGAAATTGGTAGTGACAAGCCACCATAATGTCCCAAAGTGGGAATGTATTAATTCAGGACACACAATATAGCAAAGTGATTGCAGTGAGAAACTCCACCAAAACATGTCAGCTAACTGAAGTATTTCAGTTCTCACCAAATCAAAACAAACATGATGGATGAGTGCAGTCATATCCTTGCACTCAGTGTACACTCTGGGCAAGTGGGTGTATATAAGTATGCTCAAAACTGAGGCCAAACAATCATACAAAAATATTTAGCCTGGGTTTGCATTGAAGACCAAGTCATGATGTCAAGTAGCACCCAAGTGTACCAAGTTTCTGTCAATTTCTGAGAGTAGCACAAAGACAGTACCCTGTTACTTGCTAGCATGACAAAAAGGGAAAGAAAGAAAAGAAAAACCTGCAGAGCAAAGAGAAGAGGACAGCACAACAAAAAAAGAAAACAACTAGATTTTTTGACTGAATGGAGAATGGAATGTTTCAGGTGCTTGCTTCACCTTCCTATTCACATAAATCTCTGGCAAAACTATCTGGTGGCAAAACTGTGGATGATCCATCATACCTGATGCCAGGAATTGTGATGGAAGTCTCTGCCACATTGGTGGCAACTACTACCAGGCGTGCTCCTTCTGGAATCTTTGAAAAAACTTGTAACTGTGCTGCAGCTGGAAGCATTGCATACAAAGGCAGTACATGCAGAGGTCCAGGTTGGAAGTTTGTGTTGTGCTCAACCACATCCACTAAACTTTTGGTTGTGTCTTGGTGGACGACAGCTGATGTTTCAAGATCCACAGCATCATCTTCATCACTATCACTAAGAGGATCACCATCACCATGTATGGAGAGATCTTCATTGTCACTCTCTGGAGTCCCCCAGTCAGCCTCCATTTCAAGATGCGCCTCAATTTCAGGAAAGCCGAGCCCACCAGTAAGTGCTTCTGCATCTCCTGCACCAAACATGACACATGAGGACTTCCCCCACAAGAACTTCAAAATCATTATGCTAGATCGAGGAAGGTGGAGTCACTGGTGAACTCTATGCATTGTGATTACCAATACTAATGGAGACAAGACAGAAACTCCAAGAAACAGATCTGATTCTAACTGAGGCCAGCCTAATCTTTCAACTGTAACCTTCACTGTTCAAATAGAGCAACAAATTTGCTCTATTTGAACAGTGACCCACCAAATAAACATATTCACTTCTGACCTGCTCATCCTTGAACTATGAGGCCCTGTTCTGTTCTAAAAGAGGAGAAGAATGAACAAACCTGAGATCCTATCTGCATTTCCATCTATCGCCTGAGTGATAGCATCCAGGTTAGCATCTTGGCCATTCATGTCACTTATCATGTCCCCTTGTATTGCCTTCACATTCACCACGAGCTCCCCATCATGCACATGCCTTTGCTGACAACAGGATCCGATGGGCCAATGTTGAAAATTAGGAAATATGCACTACACCAACTCACCTTAGTATGTGCAGTTCCTTTCCGTGGTAGAAAAGCCTTGCGAAGCCTCCGGCACAAGAGTTCTACCTCCCTCTGCCCTGTCAAAAAGACCAAAATGCCCCCTCCTGGCAGTTTCCGGTGAATTGCACATACTTTCTTTTCAGCACAGCCAATGTAATCAAGAAGCTCTGTCTTTGCACTGAAGTGCACTGTAACTGGGAACTGCCGTGCTGGCACCTGGACTACAGGTGGGGGGCATGGAAACATCTTTGAGTTGGAAGTGAAGTCCTCGACACGCAGGGTTGCACTCATGATCACCAGCTTCAGAGGATTAATAGCTGGTGCAGAAGGACTACCTGAAGCACCTTCTAGCCTATTTTGTTGCTGTAATCTGCAGTACTCTTCATACATGCTCTGTTTCCCAGGAAAAAAAACACAGCACAGCTTATGTGTAAAAAACTCCAGTACAGGATACTAAGGTAGAAATCCCTAGAGACCATAGGAACAGAGAAAATGCAAACAATTTGGTTACACAGCAACAGAACCAAGAACAAAATCAGCTTCATGACAACTGCAAAAAAATTTAGCAGGTGAACTTGCAACATCTAAGAAACAGACATACTGTAAGTGCACATAAGATCCAGTGCCAAAACAAGCTCAACAGCATGAGGATACTCTCATGCTTTTATGAAAGCACACAGAATTTTATTAGCTTTGAACAGAAGCCAGAATACTAAGGACTCTGCAATGAAATCCTGAACTCCTTTATCCAATATATGTGCACTGAAATTTTTTTCATACTCATGATTTCAGTCAATAGAATTGAGAGATGACCCAATAATGAGACTATACATGTTAGAGATCTGACAATGTGACAACCACCAATCAGCAAGCATGATAAAGAGGATATCTGACCATAAAGAAAAGACAAAACCAGATCAAAAACAAAAGTGAGGAGCAGTTTGAACAACAGCAACAGTCATATGCATGTCCAGGGACCTCCAACAGCAACACATTTGATATTGACCGCCTACCACAACATCCCTGCTGACTTCATCAGCTCTTGGCAATGGGTGGAGATTCAACATTGACCAATGTACTGAGTTTCTGTCAGTCTCATTGAAACTCAGGAGGAAGAGAATAGACAAAGAGATGATGAACTCATAGAACAAGAACTTTACAGGTCAAAGTCATCAACCTAGGCTACACCCCAAATCTTGTAAAACTTCACAACACAAAGAAGTGTTGGGACAACAACGACCAATATCAAACATAACTTTGCTAAAATTGGTAGAGAAATGCCCCTTCTGCTATCTGCACAACTTACACCAGAACCCAGGGCATGACCATCTTCTGTAACACAGATGTATCACATTGTCTCATGCCCCTTGAAGTCCCTATGTGCATTGACCCTCTGGCAAAGCCATTTACTCTCTTTGTGGCCTATGCCTGCCATCTAACAGAACTGTTCCTGGTAAGACCAACAAAACCCTCCACTAAAATTCCCACATATTCATCAATTCCCTTGAGATCTAGAAGTACCTTGCGAAGTGGAAGTATGCGAGACAGCATCCCTATGAGAATGTCAGTGTTGAGGCTCCTTTCATGGGCCTCATCCAGCACTATCACTGAGTACTTTGAAAGTAAGAAATCCGCCTGCTCAACCTCCACAGAACCCGTGTATCAGCTGAGATGAGCAGCTAGGCTTCTGGTAAGAACCTCATGACCTACCTTACGGAACCCAATACTCCCACTAGAATAGCACTCCACAACATTTATCTAATCACATGGGATAGAAAGGAAACTAATCTCAAGCCAAAAGACACAATTTAACATGATATGATAGTATTCATCTGGCAGCCTAGTTCCAATACAATTGTCTTCTTTCTGTCCATGGTGCAATCCACACTGACCTCCCCAAATCTGCACTGCAAACACTGTCCCTTTGCCAGTTCCCAGCTTTCCTCTCCTTTACTCAATCCCATAGACACACCCTATGGGAGATTACAGAACCCAGTTGCCTAACTGGGGGCACAAATTCAAGCCACTGTAGTCCCTTTATGAGATTAGACACATCCCATGTCTTCCCATTGATTTCATTGAAACATACCTGAACTTCACGCAGGAGAATACCATCAGTCATGAACTTGATGCAACTTTTGTCTCCAATCTTGCGGTCATGTCGCACTTGAAACCCAACTTCTTGCCCCAACTCAACATTCATTTCGTAAGCTACTCGCTTGGCTGTTGCCAACACAGCCACACGACGGGGCTGCGTCACACCTATAACCCCTGACTTCTCCTTACTTTGGCATGATCCATAGCCTGCCTCAAAGAGAAACTGGCAATTCACAATAGCTGCACAATGTTAGTCAAGATGCAGGGTGCTGCATTTCAAAAACTTGACCCTGCAAATCTTGATACAGCTGGAGACTGCCAATATGACAAAAATGTATGGATGGATCCCTTCCTCTCTGGCAATAGGATATGAGTCGCAAGACAATTTGAAGTCCAATTGCCCAACCTTTCAATTCATGGATGCTTGTAGGTTCAAACTACAATAAGGAACCCAAAGATGAAATGGTTTCTATTATGTGTACCTGCGGGACCTGTGTTGTTTTACCACACCCTGTTTCTCCACACACAATGACAACATCATTTTCAGTGATGGTCTCCATAATCTCCTGCTCCATCATTACTATCGGCAGCTTTTCACGGCTCTTTTCAACATCGTCTGGCCTTGTTACACTAACTACTAGCTTGCGCAACACAGTATCATCCTGATTCGGCAATGCTACTGCAATTTCTTCCTTTCCAGAAGACACCATCTCAACATTTTTGTCTACCACAACTTCTGGAAACTCATGATCAATACATTGTCCCATCCTCTCAGAAGTATGAATTTTCCTCTTCTTCATCTCCTCAATTGTTCTTTCAGCACTATTATTGTCTGTGCCTTGGCTGTCAGGTAAAATGCTTTTCCTCTTCCTCTTTTTCTTCCTTTTCTTCTGTTTTGGACCCTCAAAATCCTTGTTGTGATTCTCACATGAACCTCCAGGTGAAGTTACCATTGCTTTGACCTTATGTTCCAGAGGAATCACAGGGCCAACAAAAGGAGCAGCACCAGCAGAATCTTGTTTCCTCTCTTCACTATGTTCCATCTGTTGAGCACTCTCTTGCAGACACCCTGATTCTTGCACATTACCCAAGCCTTTCCCTTCCATCTTCTCACATGAAGAAGCCATATGTGTTCCCTCATTCCTGCTTGGCATTGGAGAACTGGTAGCTCTTCTGGTAGTTGGAAAAGGTCCATGTTGAGAGGCCAAAAACCCTTCTTGACTTGAGCTCAAGGACTTAGTCATAATCATGCTACATGAGTGTGTTGTGTGCAGCACAGATTCTTCTCTCATAGCATCATCTTGGTCCCTCACAAGTTCTTCAGAACTGTCAAAGCCAGCCCTCTGGCGAAGAAGCGGGATATCAGATGGAAGTTGGAGACCAGCTCGCTTGTAATTCATTGCTCGTTGAAGCTTCTGTCGCATTGTCTCTTCCTGCACAGAAGAACACAAAGGTGTCAACAACACAATTTTCCAAATAGCACATTTGCTACAACAAGCCAGGTCCACAACTGCAGGCTAAGTGAATTGACCCTCCCAGAAGTTTGGAAATTCCCAGTCATGTTCTGTGATTTGAGCTTGCAGGTCACATCATTGATTTGATAAGAAAGACCTCACCTGCCCAAGGGTGCCTGACGAATGCAGCAGAGCAAATGCATCGTCAGCTAGCTTGTGTTTTCTGTTACATAGTGTAAATCAAGGATTGCAATTTGTGTGCCAATATGTCATTCACAGTAGACAATGTCCAAATTTTGCAAACTGCAGCATGAAGCATAGTCAACTACACTCTTGTGAACAAACTGAGTTTCATGTTTGAGTGAAACTGAACTGGTTTTCCTTGGGTTATTAACTTTCTGCATACACTTTTCCTTAAATAGCAACAAAACCCCAACATGATGACATCTTGTTAATGTGCTAAAGTCCTAAACCCTAAAATCTTGTAGAACTGAGAGATGACCCTACAAGGTTTGGGTATCAGATCCAAAAAATTATCAGTGAACAGGAAAAAGAGGGAGACCGAATGCCAAAAAAATAAATGACAAGTGGTCTGAACAACAGCAACAGTCCCAAGCATGTCCAGTGGCCTCTGACAGCAACCATGACATCCCCACTAACTTCAAGCTCCTGGAACTGGGTGGAGGTCAATGTCTTACATTAACCAATATATGTGAGTTTCTGTCACAAGAACAGTAGTAACAGGAAGAATTGGCCATGATATGGGCTAGCTCAACAAAAAAATAACAGAAAAGGACATGACCGAGGAGACAGAGAAGAAACAAAAACCCAAAAGAAGAAACTCAAAAACGAACCAAGCACAGAAAGAGAGAAAGGAAGAGAGAAACTACACAGAGAATGCTCAAGAATGATTCTTTGAGGACACAGAGACATAGGAGAGGATACTCCAGAGTCTCTATGACCTGAACACGCATCTCCTGCTTCTCCTTTTCCTCCTGCAAAACCTCACCAATTGACATTAGCTCCAAAATCTAGCTGGGAGATTCTATGGATCCCACGGGCCTTTGGCCATATCAGAAATATCATGACTTTGCAATTCAACATCAATCTCAACACCACATACTGACATACCCCCCATGTTGAGCAGATGAAGTAAAGAGCAAGCACAAGAAGAGAATGTCTCTAATGCCCAACCTGCAGCCTGCGAAGTTTTCGCTGCAGTCCCTTGCTTTGTTTCTTCTTGTCCTGCAGGTGCTGCTGTTGCTGCTTCTCCTGAGCCAATGGTAGGGTTGCAATCCGGACCCAAAATCAACTCATGCACAAAAGCAGCAGAAACAGACACATAACCGTACAATACTAAGACATGGAATCTGAATTAGTACATAAGCAAACCCTTGGAACCAAATGCATGTGGCCACACACCTTCTTTTCCAACTTCTTGGCATTCTTCTTGGATCCAGGAAGCATAAACACATTGCTCCCATCATTGTTTTGGACACTGTGCAACCACAAATTATAGCTCATTCAACCTTGATGCTATCACACTGCTATTTTTGTTTTTTCTCAAAAGACTGGTAATCTTTACTCACTTGGAATTTCCCTGCAACAACTCCACCTCTTCTTCAATTCAATCAAGATTTCCATCTTTTTCACAAATTTCTTATTCAAATACTCAACCTAAACCTTAAACCCTAAACCCTAAACATGTGTGGAAACTTCAGGAATGACTTTGCTATGCAAGAATCAATATATTCACAACAAACCCATCAAGAACAATCCATTGAAATCATACCTAAGGTCTTCTTGGCTTGGCACTGTGGCACCGTGCTTAGCACGGCCCATCATGCAAGGGTAGCTGGAAATCAATCAGCCATGAAAGCACCTACAAAAGCAATCAATCAACCAGCCAGCAAACTCCCAAAACACAGAAATGCGGCAACTCCCAGATATCACCACCTAACCATACCATGTGAGCCACCAACAAATCACACCCGCATCCAATTGTAGAAAAATAATGTACCCATAGGATCAATCTGAAAGAGCATCAGGACCTAATTAGGGTTTGGACCTGTTTAGTTAGAATCCTGGTTTCTGAGGTCCTCTTCTACGCGATTAGGGTTAGGGTTTCACTTCGCTGGTCTCTTCAGGTTGGAGATGATATGGAACTCTTCTCTGCGATTAGGGTTTCGCTTGGCTTTTCTTCATGTTTTCAGGAACTCTTAAACCCCAAGGAAAATTAGGGTTTGGACCAGTTTGGTTGGAATCCTGGTTTCTTAAAACCCTCTTCTATGCGTTTAGGGTTAGGGTTTCACCTCGCTGGTCTTCAGGTTCGAGACCAGAGTGGAACTCTTCTCTGCGATTAGGGTTTCGCTTTGCTCCTCGTATTCACCATATTCGAGATGAGTTGCGGAATTTCAGCTGTTGTGATTGGTCGTTGTTGTCGCAGGGATGCGGTAGAAAAAGCATGCGACTTGAAGCTGTCATATTATTCTTCACAATCCCGCACTGACCTCTGCACTGACCTCCGCAGTGTTTCAATCCCCTGCTCTAGCTGATGATCATCGAGCTATTGTTGTCATGGTGGATAATTCAACTCCACGGATCAAGCTTCGGGGCCACACCGCATCTGTCTTGTGTTGTGTGTCGTCCGTCTCGTCCCCACACCTTGTTACCACGTCCAGCGAGGTACTCCCCTCCTTTTCCTCCTCCTCCTCCTCCTCGTCCGCCTCCAATTGTTCCATCGAATTGCCTTCTATATATAGTTAGGGCTTTCGGCCCTCTTTGCACACTCTTCTGTGCATCAAATTCTTGTTGGATTGTACGAGATACATGCTAGGTTTTATTATTGTTACGTAATCACTGAACGATGAAGAGAAAGAGCTGTGAGAACGAAGTGGGGGTATTCTTGTAAGTCTGTGGAAGAATGAGGGAAACAAGTTGCCCGAGCAATGCGGCCCTAGGAATTCCACACCTGAAAGGATGTACTCACTCCCTCCAGGGAAGTCAATGAACATTCTACAATTATACCGATTTTCGCTCATGCTTCTTCTCCTGGGTGAGTGTTCTAAATCAAAGTGTTGATAGTGTTTTTCTTCCTCTTTCTAATCATCTGCACATTCCATTGAACACCACCCAATCTTGAGAAGCAGTTTGAATAACTCAAAACCTTGCAATGAAAGGGGTTTGGGATGTCTGAAATGTGTGTGGTCTTGAAAATCACTTGATACTGGATGACACTGATATGTGTTTTGTTGCTCTGGTTCTTTGTTTGTCTAGGATAAAAGTGTCTGCGTGTTTGATCTACGCACCAAAACTTGTTTGCACAGGCTGCAATGTTTTGGCTCCGAGCATGTGGTGTCAGTTTCCCTGAAGCCAGGTTTGTCTCTCCATCTCTGATATTGCCATTTTTCATTTTGTACATTAGATGACCAGTGACTCATAGGATTTCCATTTTGTCCTTATTGTTGTTGTTCAGGAAAAGAGGAGATTTTGTATGCTGCAGCAGGTGCACAGGTCTACTGCTTGGATCTGCGCCTGGTATGTTGTGAGTCTTTCTCCGCTTGTGTAATGGCTACCATACTGTTGTGTCTTTGGTTGGTGATTTTGTCAATGGTCTGAAGTCTCTGTAATTGTACAGGTTGTGGTAACCTTGGAAATGGAAATACAGGGAATATGCAGCACCTGTGAAACAATTCAATGTGGAAGTCCTCTTATAGTCTTGGTTTTTTACAAGTAGTGTTGTCATGTTCTGTATCCTTGAAGTGAGGTCTGTAGTGAGAGTGAATCGTATATTTAGCTTTACGCACACTATGAGGTTTTGTTCATGGAGATTGCACTTTTGAAAGTCTTTGGTGAGATGTCTGTGTGGGGGTATAAACACAAAGGGGTGAGCCTGTGTCCCCATTCCTCAAAAGACATTAATGTGTTTGTGCTGGAAATCTCACACTTCTGAGTCTTTGGGTAAACTTCATAGGAGCCCTGATTCTGGAGACAGCCACAGGCATTTAGAGGGTTAACATACCACGTGCATTGTGAAGGGCCCCTCTGCCAGTCCGCTCCACACTTACAACTTCAACAGTGAGGAGATCAATCAGGTACCCTATTTGTTGGCACTTTGACATGCCAGGTGTGGAGAAACTAGGAGATGTTTTTGTTTTTTGGTCAAGAACCGCAGATGTGTTCTTTGAAATGATTAGGGGTTGGATGCAAGCAAAAGTTTTCAGGTTGCACATTTTGATCATGTTGAGGCTTGTTTGAGTGTCAAAGCCTGCATGACACAATGGGGGTCAATTATTATTTTCTCTTGCATGGAAAATGCAGGTGGCTGTGAACCACAAGGGTACTTTCCTTGCAGCAGCAGATGACAGTGGGGAAATTAAGGTAAGCTCTAACCTGTTCTGTGACATTGCAGTGTAAATTTCCATATGAGCTACTTTGGTCTATATAAGCATGCCCATACATTACCAAAGGAGGTCTTAATAATTCTATCATGATCTTTAGGTCTCAGGGCAGAAAAGACATACTGTTTACTCATTAAGAGATCTAACCTTGTTGAACTTCAGAAATAAATGAAAGGAGAAACCGAAGTTTGCACAAGAAAGGAATCTCAGTTGCAGTTTATTCACCACATTGTGTAGATTGCTCTGTGAAACACCTTTTATTTGAATATTCTTTTACCTTTTGCTGTGTGCAGGTGATCAATTTGCAGAATCACAAGCTTTTCAAAACTTTGCAGGGGGTCCACTCAAATGTATCTCCATACTCTACACGTTTCTCATCCTGTCACTCTGTCTCCATTTCATCAGGCCAAAGAGGCTAGTGTTTGGGGCGCATGGCCTCCTTGCACATATTAGATGTTACTCACCAGCCACATACTAGCTATTTACTCATAGTAGTGACCTTAACTGTAATGGGATTCATTTGTTCAACTGGTTTCTAGAGTGTGGGATTGTTGGCACTTCAAACTCTGTTTTTGAATGTTGGGGCCAACATAGCAGCCCCCTTTGACCTGCTAATGTGGACAATAGGTCTCCACCTTCTAACAGGTCTGACAAGGCATCAGTCTTCTGCATGTTTCTCTGCATTTCTTTCTACTGCTGGTTGAGCCCCCTTTTCCTGACATTAAACATGCTCTGTTGCAACAGATATGCAGTTCAGCAGTCTTTCATCCTCGGAGGCCTTGGGAAGGTAAACCTGATTGTTCTAACTGCCCACACACAAAATAGTTCAGCCTCATTATATGTGTCTTTGTCTCCTGGAATGCTCAGAATGGTTACCTTCAAAGTTTTGTCAGTTTTTTAGTTTTCTTCAATGTGATGTACTGGTATCAATGTGCAGTGGTGAGTGGAGGATTGGATTCCAAGATAGTAAAGTGGGACTTCAGCAGAGGACGGCCTTTACATGTTGTTGATCTTGGTGGGCGATTTTTTTCTCTGATGTCTACCTTGGCATATTTGCAAATATTTTTTTGTACAGGACGTTTTGCTATGCTATTACATCAGGACATGCATGCAAGCTTGTATTCTGACTTTTGAAAGGAAAAATTTCAGAGAAGCCAAATTGATGAGAATAGAGGTTAGTGCTTGTGGAGAATTGAAATACTGCATTACTTTTAAGGCTCATGGTCACTCTGCAAGAGGTTCTTGGCTTTAATGGCAGTAAGTGCACTCCTGGTTTCACCATATTATTCACTGTAGGTCCAATCTCGGTCATTGGGGCAGCCAATGATTCCAGTACCAGAACTTAGGGACCTATTTGGGGAGGAATCTAACAACAATGTTGCCCTTATTCTTGGTAGTTAAGACTCTAGCAGTGAAGACACACTGGATCACCTTCTTGGTGGACAAGGCATCTCTTCCCAGATATTCATAGAGTCAGCAGTCATGACTTTGCTCTGGTTGTGATAAACAGCTTCCACTGCTAACATCAGTAACGAAGGAGTAGGCCAGATTTGCAACCCACCCTTTGTACATTCTTTATCGGTAACAGAAGGGGACATCCCTGGAGAGGCTGGTAAGCTGATGGCAGCTGCACGGGGTGATGGAGGTGTTGATGTTTTTGACTTGAGCTTTGAGGACAGCAATGCAAAGACTGCATCCAAGACCTCAGGACCAAGGAAAAAGGCAAGTTTTGGGAATTATTCACATGGATCAATGAGCACCGAGAGCAACAGTGAGCCTGATACACAGCTGACAGGCAGGAAAAGGCATTTGAATTTGCAGAATGGGGCACATGCCAGCACTGTCAATCATGTGTAAGAAGCTTTGCGCCAATTATTACCTTAGTTTATTAGGTTTCAACTTGTTTCTTTAGTGAGACCAGAATAGTGTTGGTCAATATTATATGAGTAGTTTGGTACCCTCAGGCACGAAATTCAAGTTGCTTATACTTGTTTGTATGCTCTCCTTTACCCCTTGGTTCTGGTGTCCTCAATCAGACTCCTAGGGGGTTAAGGAGTCTGATTCAGTATGCCATGGGACACTTCATGAAGTGAGTGTGAAGGGAATCACCAGTCTCCTAGAGAAGCTCAGACATATGCTGAATTGCCAAGCAAAGCATGTAGAGCTGATATTTTTGGCTGGTGTGACCCAGCACCCACAAACACACCACCCCCATTTTTGTGTTTTGAGGCCATCCAGTTGGATGAACCCCAATTTTAGAACCCTTGGCACACTTTTTAGAACTGTCATCTATGGGAAGGTTACCTGGGGAACAAGAACCCAATGAAAAAAAGGCGTCCTGTCCATGCACTGTCCATTCATGGTGGTGTGTTTGTGGGTGCTGGTTCACGCTGGCCTTGATATTTTTTTGTACACCATGATAAGAGACATTCTGTCTTCTGTTGCAATTCAGTGGTCCAATCTTCTGTTCCAAGGATTTGGAAGCCCTTCAGTTCCTGCTTTTTTGGTAACCAGTTCAGTTATGTCCATTACAGCTAGGTTGCTGACTATGCACTGGGCACATCCATCACCCTTGACCACATTATTCTGTTTGTTGTGTTTAAAAATCTCAGGGTGGATGCCATGGTAATGCTAAGTAGAGACTACCAATTCCACTCAAGTGTTGTATCACTTATGAATGTGTTTCATATCCCATTCTTTATCTGAATCTGGTGGCATTTTTGTGCTGGTTACTACTTGCTACCAGAACCTTTGCAAGGTTTGGTGAACAGGGGCGGTTTCTTGTCTCGGGCGGAAATGATGGCTTCATCAAGTTGTGGGATTGGGCTCTTGAAGAAAGTCCACCAAGTACTAATGCACTTAGTGTGTCTTGCAAGCAGAGAAGCCCATTACTTCTGAATATTGACCATAAGCGGAAAGTAAGTTAATGCCCACACTGGATCCCTGATTCTTTGAGAAGAGTGGGCTTCATCTTCCATCTTCATGTTGTAATAATTTCTAATCAAATCTATGTATGACAGTAATAATGTGGTGTACAATTTGCGGCAGGTCAATTGGCTCAGCACAACCTCAACAGCTTCAGAGAACTTGGTAGTTGCTGATACTTCCAAGATTGTGAGTATCTACAGTGTGCTATAAGATCTGTCTGGCCCTTCCATTGCCACAGCAGTGTAGAGGCCTTGGAAATGGGAGGACCCATGTCATGACAAGGCTAAGTGGTTGATTGTGATGCGATCTCATAGGCTGTTTTGTTGCAACAATTGAACTTGAGCACAAGAAAACATAGCTGAAAATGAAGGAAAACCCTTTGTGCAAGCCCCCACCGGGTCAAAGATCTGAGAAAAAGTCCCTGTAGGGACTGCAGGAGGCTTTAAAAGTAGCTAGAGGACCAGAACTCTTCAAAGCAGGCTTGAGTACTTTTTTGCAGAGACTATCTGAATGGCAATTGGGGTTGCCAGCAGAAATAAGAGGCTTCACATGGGCAACAAGCAGGAATAGGTGAGGCATTATGTAAACGAACTGAGGTCTGTTCTGATGTCTGAGACATGTTAATTCCACAATTTGGCATGTATATCATAATCTGGAATAAAGGAGAAAAGAAGAAATTCTGAAATGTCTCTATTTTGTAAGGCACTAATTATGTGTTGACCTGCAGATGAATAAACTATTTGATAGCTGCAAATAACTTGTGGCAAGAAAAGCAGATTTCGGAAGTTCCTGCAGGTACTTGTCAGGAGGTACTTGGAAGGCATGGGATACTTTATCACACTGTCACCTTTGACTTTTTGATAGTGTTTAATAATCCAGGCACTTAATGATGGGTTCTCATCCATCTGAGACATGTGGGCATAGCGACTGCAGTGGTACCCAACTATACTTTGGTGTAGGCTGCAACAACCATATGGCAGAGTATCCCCAGTCAGAGCATCTTATTGTGAGTGGGTTTTGTATCCATTTGAGATGATGTCCCTCTTTGTCCTATTAATTGGAAAACAAAGTAACAAGCAAAAACAGTAGATGTCAATTCAGAAGAAGCACAATGCTTGCATTGAGCATGAACATCCAAAACCTTGAGGTCTGACAAAAAAATTGTCTTGGAAGGCTTTGCAGTGAGCTTGAGGATCCAAAACTCCTGTCTGAATGAAGGGACTTGGAAATCAAAGTGCCTTGAAGTGTTTTGTATTGTGCACCTGAGGAGGTACACACACTCTGAACCAAAATGAGGACCGCAAGAGACAGTTAAGTTATACACCAAAATTTGCAAAAAGAGAGTAAAGGGGAAAGTTGTAGGAAAGGTTCCATGCTTCTTCGCATGCTCTACAGTCCGTTGAGAGAATGTCTACAAGGTGATAGCTGTTGTTGGGATTGCAATTATCATGTTGTAATGAACAAAGAATGAACATCTTGAGTCTCGAGATAAAAGACAAACAAGTTATGACAAAGAGCGAGAACACATGATGATGATGGTAACAACCAGTGAGGTGTGGTTCTCTGTTTTTCAAAGAACGAACTCACATGCTGATGGTAACAACCAGTGTGGTGTGGTTCTCTCTTTTTCAAAGAATGAACCCCGTGGGCAGACCCAAGATGGCAATTCTCAAAAAATCAAAGAATTGGTTTTGATGTGGAATTGCGGTTCTCACAAAAAGAAAAAAATTGGTCAAAGAACCAACCCTGAATTATGGTTCTTTGTGGACAATAGAAAGGATCCCATGTCCAAACAAAAGACCACCACCTGAAAGTGCAGAACACACAATGGGGGAGCCCTAAGAGGAGAAAACACAAAACCTAAGACCTAAACCCATCGCCAGTAGCACAAAGCAAGTCATGCAAGGAGATGGGCTCGGATCCCGCCAGTTCATCCAGGCAAACTTCAAACCGAACAAATCCCTTATTACACTTGTAGAGACACTAGGAAAAGAATTATTTAATTTAATTAATTAATTAATTAATTAATTAGACCATTACACAAAAGCTTTAAACCAACCACCTGACACCCAATTAAAATAAAATAAAATGAAAGAAAAAAGCGCAATCTCCCAACTGTCCTAGTTATACCAGCTCAATTATTTGGCTTTAGAAATTGCCTGAAAATATAAAATTCACCCTGTTGCCCCCCCCCCCAAGAAAAAAAAAATCTTAATTTTTTTTTAATAATACAAGAATATTGTGACAAAAATAAAGGCAGTGCAAACCCTACAAAGAATTTTTTGGGAATAAAAAAGGTCCTGAATTCGCCATATTTTGAGGAAAATAAAACTGAAATCGTCATATTTAGACACAAAACTTCTAGCCAATGCCATAGCACGAATCCTAATTATTTTTTTTCCTAATGTTCTCTCTGACCTGTAGCCAAACTTGGCTAAGTCTTCTTGTGCATGATCGCCAACCTACCTACCTCACAAAATTGAAGGCAAAAAAAAATTCTAAAGTAGGTCCACTGGCGAGGATCCCCTGCATTAATTAGCATTAAATGGCGACTGATTTTACAGGTGTTTGCTGTAGCACTTTTTTAAAAATTTTTTTGTTACAAGTGGCGACCTAGGAAGTGGTTAAGTCTAGATGTGGCTAATGTAATTATTTTTATTTCAAAAATGGCGAAAATTGGTCAAAAATCTCGAATGTGTGTCTTCTTCTCCACCTTCGTTTTGCGTCTTCTTCGCTTGTTGCAGTGGCGCCCGCCCTTCGCGACTTGCAAGCTGTGGCGCTCGCGCAAGCGAATCCGGAACAGATCTGAAGCCGTTGCCGTGCCTTTTCAGGTTTGCTGGAGTGACTACTCCATGCGCCTGTGCACCTTCGTGCGGTTCTAAGGAGTATTTTTTATTTTTTTTTGTTGTCTTTTTTGGACGGAGTTAGCGGCGGTTGTGTTCGGGAGTGCGAGAATCCCGGCGAGCGGTATGCGGCATGGTGGAATCTAGCACTGTTCGAGGTTCCGTGCGTCATGAGAACGGTTAGCAATGATCAGATTTTTCAGTCTGGATTTTCTTTTCGTTTTCTTTTTTTTGGTTTTGTTTTGGCAGCCGCGGACAACGTTACCGACGCCGTTAGTTTACGTCGGGGGTTTAGTATTTGCGTCGTAATGATGATCTTGGCTTTGTGAGAAGCGTATTGCAACTCGCTATTTCTCCTCGTCAAATGCTGCAGTCTTAGCTCTAGATTTCTTTTTTTCTCTAGATTCCATACCACAAGCCAAACTCGTTAGGCCATGGTGATGTACAACTAGAGAAGACATTGTGTTTCGAAACATTTGGCTATTAAAAGAGCTCACCTGAATGTCTACTGGTGGTCTTCCTGTAGTTGTCTTCTTCTCAAGATCAACATTTAATTTGAGTTTGAGATATGCTAGTTCATGTAGTCTTCAGTGTGATCAGTTTTGTAGCATCCTGTAGTGTATCTTACATGACATGAGCAGGCTCAGTGTCGTCAGGTTTTGTAGAATCCTGTAGTGTATCTTATAGGACAGCAGGTTACTGTGATGTTATTGTGCAGTTTACCTACAAACATGAGAATGCAGATACACGCTGGTCTTTGACTGAAGACAGATAACAGAGTATTATTCATCATCACATTTTTCATGTTGGCAGGTGTGAGCTCAAGGAGAAACATCTTTGGATTCTGGTATGAGCTGAATGGAAAGCAGTCTTGACATCTTAACCTCTGGAATGATTTTGCAATTATATATTCCAGACTGGGAGAAGAGTGCATCATCTTTGACGTCTGGCAAAGGGACGTGGAACGGGGATTGATGTAACACATTGGAGGCTCTTTACCAATGGGATGTGCATTGGTATGCCCATGCATGCGTGGTACAGAAGATGAGGGGAGTGCTACCACCAGCTACTTCAAAAATGTATCAGGTAAGCTGGAAGCCTTTTAGGATGCACACTTCACATGACACTAAGAGCAATACAAGTGCGGGTGGTGAAGAAGAGGCTTGATTTTAAAAACATTATATGCTTGGTTTTCAGCTCTCTGGAAATTGAGAATGCCTTTCTCTGTTGTAAACTGTTGTTGAACTTCTGATCTTCTGTTACAGTGCATTCCGAAGCATCTTCTCAGGGGGGTTCTGCAGCAACAAGGGGGTTTCAAGCTTCTTCATACAGCAGTGGTGTAGAACAAAGGCCCACAGGAGCAATGATATTCACAATGGCTGAGCTAAGCAAAGGGACTGCCAATTTTTCTGTTTCTAACAAGATTGGCCAAGGAGGGTTTGGTATGGTTTACCGAGGCAAGCTCCGGGATGGTAGGATTGTTGCAATCAAACGAGCCAAAAAGGTATACCTTTTTGTCTATCAACCTAGAGTAAATAAAACTCTCAGGTTTTTACCCCTAGGCAAAAAAATACAGGAAAGATTTCAACATTGGATGGAGTATGAAACAGATAGGTGTTGGGAAATTGTAAATGCCACACCAAGTAGCTGTCTTTGGACAGAGACACATTCACTAGAACCAGTGGGTCACACTTCTCAGAGAAGGAGATAAGACTGAGATCATGCTGAAAGAGGGCTTAAGTGCATATTGATGGAAAATTGACAGGTAGGTAATTATGCTTTCACTATGAACCATCTACTCCAGCCATCAGCAGATTTCACCATCGTGCTTTGCAAGTCTTTAGGTTCCAATGGTAGTTTATCTGGATGATGATGTCTATCTCCTCTAAGTGGATACCTCTGAACACCTGGAATCCTTCCCAAAGCCATTGAAGGGTGCAAGGTTAGATGACCTAGACCACACTTTTCTCCCCTGCCCAAAACCACTGATGGCTTTGGGTTCAAGGAGAGAAATCCCAGGCAATTTACCCCCAAACCCCAAATTGATGCAGACTGGTGTCCTGAGAAAACTCTTCCTCTGCTAACTTTCAACATTCAGGCAATAACCTCCTTTTGTCTCTGCTTAATTTTGAGAGTAGGTTGAAGAGCTGCAGTCTTGGTTTCAGGGAGATGCGTGCTTTATTGCTTACTGCTGGAAGAGCATCATTGTGTTCTCTGGTGTTCTCATCACCAAAAAAACTGGTGGAGGAGTCTTGGGTATGCAAGGGAACTAACATTAGTTTCCAAGTTAACTAAATGGTCTTGGAAACATCAACAGGATGCATTTGAGCAAAGGCTGTCAGTTGAGTTCAGGACAGAGGTGGACATGCTGTCACAGGTGGACCACCTGAATCTGGTGAAGCTAATAGGCTATTTGGAAGAAAACCATGAGCGTATACTAGTGGTCGAGTATGTGCCAAATGGGAATCTTCGCGAACACCTTGACGGTACACTCCCTTCATAAAATATATATGGATTTGGACACATTTCCTGAAATCTAAATGTTTTGTTTTCCCTCTACATCTTACACAGCAAGGCCCCAGTTTGCATTGCTTTCTAACAGTAGTGAAATGCACCCCCGTTAGATTTCTTGAGGCTCTTTCCACGTGCTGGACCAGAAAAGGCAGGGAGAAAACATAGATCATAGTGGTCATCCATTTAGCAAATAGTGCGCATTAATGAATGCAATCAGTAAACCACTTTTGACTGTCAAACATTTACATCATGCATTTCGAGTTTGTTTGGGGACTCAAACTGGAATTGTGTAATGTATAACAAATTCTGGGCTTAGCAGTCCTGAGTGGAGAGCTTTTCAAAGTCCACATTCTCATAGTTCATTCAGTGTTATTTTTCTCCTCTCTGAGTCTTGCCTTTTTTGTTTCTCTTTTACTTTCTCTCCATGATCAAAACCAGGAAAATAGGAGATAATTTAATGTTTAGTTTATCTGCCTGTTTACATAGGCAGTTTTGAAGGCTGATATAGTCCATTCTTGCTAACAAACCCTGGTGATGCAGGCTCTTTTGGAGGTGTACTTGATATGGGCACACGACTGGATATTGCTATTGACATCGCCCATGCTCTCACCTACTTACATCTCTATGCTGGTAAAGCTTGCTTCTGTTTGACTGACTATTAGCCCTTAGGTCAATTCACTCCATATTCTTAGAGAGTTACTGAGTGATAAAGAGTGAGATGAGAACTGATTTGAATGCCCCTGTGGACCTTACCTGGTCACATCACTTGAAATCCAAGTGGTGCCAACAAATGTCACCTTCTGAGGAATAAGAAATCAAAGGGTGTGGGATTTGTGTGTGCAGATAGGCCAATCATACATAGGGATGTAAAGTCATCCAATATTCTTCTGACAGAAACATTTCGTGCAAAGGTGGCTGATTTTGGGTTCTCCCGTGTGGGTCCCTCAACTGATGTTGGTGCCACCCATGTTTCCACTCAAGTGAAGGGTACTGCTGGTTACCTGGATCCAGAGTATTTGACCACATATCAGTTGAATACCAAAAGTGATGTCTACTCATTCGGCATTCTCCTAGTAGAGATTTTCACAGGTAGGCGGCCCATAGAGCTGAAGCGAGCCAGCGACGAGCGTGTCACTGTCAGATGGGTGAGACACAATCTCTGTCTGATCCTCTGAGAAGTGTATTCAGGGGTAGCATCAAGGGTGGTCTAAACAGGGCAAGAAGGATGATAGCACAGACCAAGATTGGCTATTGCTTGTCAACATCTGTTGGCAAAGTCATAAACATATAAAATATGACATAATGAAGGGCATTTATATTTTAGAATGAACACATTTAAAGTCAACTGCTGGGAAACTTGGAAAATAGTCACCATGTTGTCCAGTACAGGAATTCACACAAGAGACTGAGACTTGGAGTGTTTTACAGGCATTCAATAAATTTGTGGAGGGCAATGTGCTGGATACCCTGGATCCAAAGCTAGAGAAGACACCAGCAGCAATAGGCATCATGGAGCGTATTGCAGAGTTATCGTTTGCTTGTTCCGCACCCACAAAGGGAGACCGGCCAAGTATGAGAAAGGCAGCAGAAGTTCTGTGGGACATAAGAAAAGATTATCTGGCAGCAGACCAGAGGGAGGGTAGCATGATGACTGCAAAAAGTGCAAGCACAAATCGCCGCAAGTAGACAGATACCAGTAATGGCAATCCATTGCTAAACTGTCTTCTGCAGCTGCCTACCTCCCCTCCCTTGAGGCTTTGAGAGACAGCACAACAGTAGCTAGTGTACGGTTTTTAGAGTAATTTTTTGTTCACAGAAGTCAATTCTGTAATCCTCATTTTGTTCTGGATTTCTCATTTGCAGTCAGGTTACCAATTGTATTTCATGATTTGAGTTCAACAGGAAGAAAGCTCCTCTTGAATTGTGATGACCATGATGGTTCCACAAGTGGTTGTACAAGACTCAAATTCTGCTACAAATTCAAGTCAATGGCAATTTTGTTTAACAGGAAAGTTTCAATGCTTACATGCAGGGTGCAAGGCACCTTGAGTATCAACAAGTAATAGCTTTGCTAATAACTGCTAGTCTGTGATTCAGGCATGGTCTATTGTAACTGAAGCTTTTTTATTATTGCAAAATAGGTTCTATTTGCAAAGAGTGGCAGAAGTTTTTGCAGCCATGGTGGATTCCTGGGACGACCCTTTGTGCTGCTGCACCATGGCGAGAGCTTTTGACAGTGATGCTGGACTCCTGGGTCCTTGTAGGTAGGTGCTGCAGAACTTCAGAATGGATTTGGTTCGTTAACTTGTGGTGGTCGAGACAGCTGCACAATCATCTGTTGGCAGGGCTGATCCCCCACGACTCCTGAATAATGTTCCGGCTGCTTGTTTGCTGGGGAGTTCTTTGTATTGTCTTGGAACAACACATCTCCAGGCTTGAATACAAACTTGGTTCCATCTGTAGTCTTCACATACCTGTCCACATCAAGTAGAAAACTGAAGGATGATTGATGGTGATGACGATGATGATGATTGAAGAAGTGAAGAAATTTTCGAGGAGACTTTGAATTCCAAAGACTTGTATGATGATGTTCTTTCTTAGATTCAATAATGTAAGTAGTTTTGAGCAGCAATTCTGACAGAAATGTGCTACAATGTCTGACAAGAAATTGATGGTTTCAGTCGATGTTGTAAGAGGCAAAACAATCTGTACATTGTGAGTAAGAGTTTAGCACTGCCTCTACAGCTAGGTAGCTTCCTTTCTCTGGTGATCTAGTTTGCATGTTCTTGTCTGAAGAATGAGGGATAGAGATGGAGTTCTTCACGTACCAGGATCCAGAAAGGGTGAAGAATATTGGAGTGATAGGAGATGTGGGAGTTCTTCACGTACCAGGATCCAGAAAGGGTGACCACGAATTGCACTGCGGGGCAGCTATGCAGAGGCTGCTCTAGTCCCACGGCCAGTTCCGTGAAGACAAGCTTGGTTAGCTCGCCGCCGAAGTCCGAGCGCACGTACTGCGGCTTAGAGCCGTATGGTTGAAGATCGAAACCCGTCATCTTCCATTTCCCGAAGTGGGTCGTGCCGTCTTCGGAAGCGTAAATTTGGTAGTAACGGAAGTCCTTCGGCTGCTCGGACGAGTTTCCAGGTGACTTGCTAGTAGCCATGCGAAGCACGACGGGCACAGCGGCAGAAAGCACGACCAAAGCAGCCGCGGATAGCAGCAGAAAGTCGACACGATTTCGCGTTGGCGGTTTCGTCTCTTGTGACATCTGGAAACTAGAAGAGCGATGATAGTGCGCATGAACGTTTAACAAAGCTTATACTACAACGACTAAATACGACGCTGAAGAAGAAGCGAATTTTGTTGCATCGAGCTTGAGGGAAAAGCCTGCATTGCAGCAAATCCGTTGTTGCCACAGCAGACAAGCTTCGAGAAGCAATCTTTGCTCTTTCCACATGGCTGCAATATCTACTTCGCACGTGGTACTCTCCTACTACATGTTTTTTTTTGCTGTTCCTGATTTCTGCCACATGTAGCTTCTTCAGATGCCCACAACAATTCGCAAGTCTCCAATCTCGTCTGCATCTTCCCTAATCTCTTCTATGGCTGATGGATGAGCTCAGGCACAGAAAGGACACATGATCTCTGCCGCATGTAGGCCTGCAGGTACCCCCTACAATTCTCGACTCTCCAATCTGGTAGGCATCGTCCCTAATCCTACTGTGGGCGATCGATGAGCTCAGGAAGCAGTTTGAGCTCAGACACAGGACCTTGTACTCGTGGAAGAAGATGGTTATGTGCATGCTACTACTTTGATCTTAGACACAAGGGCCACACTGTTAAGAGCTTCCCATCTTTTTGCATATTATGCAGGTTGCAGAACTGCTGCTTTCTATTGTTGCAAAAAACCGTACCTATGAGTATACAGACAAATTAACTGCACAAAGACAGTTTGATGATAGTATCAGTTCCAGCAAAACTGATTCCAGCAAAACCTGAACTAACATGACAACAATTGAGTACAATCTATGGCTTGGTCTTTGGCAGAAGAGCCACAACAATCCTCAATAGTAGTACAAGAAAGCTTAGCACACCCTTCTTTACAAAATGCAAATCACCCACATTCCAACCAGATAAGGATCAACAAATTTTCATGTGTTTAGCCTTCCACCCCATCTCTGAACTTTCCAAGCATGTTTTTGACTAGAATATATTTTGATTTCACAGCAGTCTGTGTGTTAAGTGTGCAAATAACTCTTGCAGGTTGACGGTCATAGTTGGCCCAAGTACAGAAGCTTGCATACCGTATGTACAATCCCAAAACCTTATATGGCTATCTATTGTGAACATAAAAGTAGATGGCAAATTTTCACATTCAGTGATTCAAGCTGTAAATATGTCCTCCTAACATTACATTACTACTCACAACAACTTTTGTACACAACAATCCAAGACAGCTGGATGACAAAGAGGACTATAGGCAATTGCTACAATGCAACAGTCATAGTGCGGCTGTGATGTACTCTATAGACTCTGCTAAAGACATTTCGAAGGTTGCTGGTGTGCCAGGGAACAGTGGCAAGTAAAGAAACAACCTACCCATAATTAAGAAACCAGCCTCTTCACAAAATGAGTCATGCAGGGTGTAACGGACTTTATGAGGTCTCTGTTATGTGCCAACACGGTGTGGATTGGTTCAACCACAAAAGACAGTGGCATTTTGGATTGCTTCAGCTCACCAGTCTCCCAAATCTCACTCAATACTGTATGTAATAGGATTGTAAGATCTTTCCAAAGTTGCTTTTTAACAGGATAGAAACCAAAACAGCTTACAGCACCTCAAAAGCTCGAGCAGTGTTGTCATCAGACCCTGAAAGAATGAACCTCCCATCCCTGCAAGCAACACAAGAAGCATTAGTAAGGAGCTCTGGATCCCTCTGAACACCTACCCAGTTCAGATTTTACATGTTGAGCTCTTTCTTATTGCCTGGTACCTACTTTACAGGCATATGCTGATAAGCTGATACCAGTCCAGCCACAGGCCAAATTAACCTTAGCTATTTCCTTCATAATGAAAGCTAACAGAAGTTTGTATTGTTGAGAAGTGCACTTCAAGTCATAGCAAGAAGAAATGATATGGGAGAGACACATACTTTGTGAGAGCAATATCTAAGATGCTGTCCTTATGTCCTTGATACACATGTTCACAGTTTCCTGTGCGGCCATCCCAAGCTCTAACTTTCCCATCCAAGCAGCCTGTATAGATGACTTGGGACATTGGAGACCACAGAAGTTTCACCACACCATCCTGTGCATCACACCAGCAAGAAACTCCTTCAAGAACTTAATTGTGTTCTGGTATTATGAAATAGAGGCACAACATACTCTCTCATGATACTTGGTATTGTGGGATTGTAAAGCATGCCCTAACAAAGATTCTAGATCAATTTTGTGCACATCAACTTCCAAGGACTCCAATTGACATTTGATCAGATGAAACAGAGCTCTATAGCACACCTCATGCTCACAAGTTGCACGAGCTGAGAGAGTTTGCAAGTCCCATATGATTAACTTCCCCTCCATTCCACCTGTGGCTACCAGTGGGAGCCTGCAAACAAGACATGGTAGTGATTATTGCAGACAGCTCCCAACTTTGGGCATGAGCTCAGCTTGTGGAACCAGAAGCTGGCTAATTCCATTGTTACAGGCCATCAGAGGGGAAAAAAACAGCAAACTTATGTGAGAGGCTGAAGGTGGACAGCAATATAGGAAGAACATGTATTGCAGAACCTTACCCATCAGCAAACCCAGTGGTTTCTACTGACTTTGTGTGCTCAGTGAGGGCACCAGCAACCTGCACCCAAGAATGAAACTACAACCATGTAAACAAGGAAAATCTATGACTTCAAGCTGCAAATTGATCAGACTGCCAGAAGATCAAAGCTAGGACCTCCAGTTCTATAAGGAACAGAAAAGTGAAGTGATAAAGATAGACAACAGTTTCACCCTCCCAGTTTGAATGTTGACGAGACAGGCATTGGTGTCTGTCGAACCAGTGATAGCAATAGTAGAATCACTACTTATGCTCAGGCAAGTTAAGCCTTCTGTGTGGAATGGGTGACCTGCAAAATTTCATATTTTTTCTTAAACATAGTCCCAACACAACATTCTGCACATCAGCTTGCTATGGTAGAAGTCAAATGATAAGACTTGACTCTCTGGCCTTCATCATCTCAATTACAGCAGACTACTGTGATTTCAAAGCTCGAAGTTAATATCAAAACCATGGCTGGGGCATGGAGCTCCAGAACTATAGCCTGAGTTAAGCTTATAGTAGTGCCCACCACCCCTCCTGTTAATGTGAAAATTGAATGCTTTGCATACTTAGCAGATTCTTCTCACTCCTACAAGTTGTTGAGGGCTATTGCAGAACCTAGGACTCATCTGTGGCAGGCAACTAACTCAGACATAGTAGCCAGCATGTAGACCACTGACCTTGCACAACACGAGTACTTTCACCTGTCCTGGGATTCCACACTCGAAAGCTCCCATCTTCCCCTCCTGTGCAAATAGTTCTCCCTGGAATTTCCCCATCATATTCTCAGTTGAAGACCTCACTATTCTTTCAGAGACCACTTAAGCCAAAAGCAACTGCAGCTGGGTTCACAGCCACTGTGCAAGTGTGCACACCTGGGGGGGCTCTGAGTCCACAGTTTGAAAGCATCCACCTCAAAAAAAAAGACGCAGAGGTCCTGAAGGTGAGGTGACACATAATCACAATTGGTTGTCAAACCATGAATCATTCTTCTTTTTCTTTCTTTAAAGGAAAGAAGAAGGTACCATCTGGGGTAAAATCTCCACAAGTAACTGATCCCCCATGGCCAGACAGCACTGTCATGCAAGCACCAGTTTCCGCATTCCAAAGCCAGGCTGTGAAATCCTCAGATCCTGCTAGCACTAATTTTCCCCTTGGATGCCATTTCACCCACTACCCAACCCCATACCAGCACCCATCAGTTGCTGTCATATAACAACAGGCCATCGCTGCATTACAATTTAGAAAGATCAAACTGTTACCCTTCAATGACTGCATTCAACACACTACAGCAGAGATGAATAGCTAGGACCCTGGAATAAGACAAGCCAGTAGAGGATCAGCCTGGGCGACCTTCAACAAGTAGGGGTCTCATGGGGACAAAAATATTGAGAGACACTGCTCAGCAAAAATAAGCTGCATTGCTAAGCGCTACACCATCAGTGAACTGAATGCTTACCTCAATGGCATCACCAGGTCCTTCAAGCTTGTGTCGCAAGGTGCCAGTGGAGCTTTCCCACACATTGACTATTCCATCAAGACCTCCTGATACCAGCAACTGTCCATCTGAGCTGAATGCCAGTGCTGCAACCGAGTCTGTGTGCCCTGAAATCCATAATGCACACATTCTATCTGGAGGTTTATTGTTCTTGATCCTCATCAGCAAAAAGGTAGCGATAGAGTTCTTGCAGGCTTGAGTCACCACAAGTGGAAGGAAAATTATGACCATAACCAACACAATTCTTAAGAACCTTCTTACATTGCAATTACCTACTTTCTGAGCCTGAATACACAAACAATACTGTACCTTGCAGTGTATGGTGAAAGTCTCCTTCTCCAATACGCCAGAGAAAGGTAATATCATCCCCACCTCCTGTTGCCACTAGAGTTGCATCAGCAGGATTGCAAGCCAAAGAGTACACAGGCCCTGCAAAAGCAGCTCCACCAATTTCACAAGGCTCCTTTAGAAATGCCATTCTCTGTCAATATCCTAGAGTTTGGTGACACTATGCTTTCAAAAAAGCCTCACGTGCATCTAGAACTAGTCACTTGCCCCACATGAAAGTTTTGAGACCAAAGTGTAGGTTTTACAGCCGAATTATCCCTGTCCAATCCCAACCTCCATAAGATTTGCAATGGTGGTATGCACCTTCATGGCCGGTGAATGCATGCACAGAATCCTCCACCTCCTCAGCTTCTTCATCATCATTGTTTTCTTCTTCCAAATCTCCTGTATAGATTTGAATTGCTTGAGTTCAGAGGAGTAAGAAGCAAATGGCACAATCTTACCTTGTTCCATGACAGACTCTGCTGCATAGAACCTCAGCCATAACCTTACACCTTACACATGAAATCAAACCACCATGCCTTGATTCAGAGGTCCACAATCTGTACATATAGCAGGAAATTTATCATGCCTCAACTAGCCAGCAAGGGGAGAACAGTCACCAAAAGCTTGACCTGCATTGCCATCTTCATCTTCACCATCATCATCAGGTAACTCTGCAAAAAAAACATTGAGTTTGAATGTCAGCAACCATCCTTTATTGAAATCACTGGTTATCATTGAGACAAAAAAACCATGGACAGGGTTAGCAAAGATGAACATGAAGAGAGCTCTTAGTCTAGCAATCCAAATTGGTCGAATTCCCATTACCTTCCTCATCTATATTGATCTCCTGCATCACATCATTATAGTTCACGAATACAGCATCCTCTGCCTCTTCTTCTTCGTTCTCCTGCACACAAAAAGAACACAAAATAACAAAATAACTTCACATATCATACCAGCTAAAAAATTCCTTCCTCGGATACCCCGGACTGCTCTGTTTCGAATTCAAAACAAAACTCGGTTTCGCCACAAAAACACACACATCTGAAAACATACAAACTCGGACTTTACAGCAAATTCACAATCTACTGAACTTCAGCCATGTCCGGCATCATTTGAAAGCCATGTTTTCTCTTTCTAATGCATCCTCTTTAGGCTCCACGCATCATCAATAAGAAACGGGGGGAAAAAAAGTAAAAAAAAAAAAACAGTAACAAAAACACTGGAAGTAAGAAACAAACGCAGCACATGGGAAACAACAAGAACGACCTCGAGCTTCATGTTTGGAAATTTTTCTTGTGGAATCCATAAACAAAAAACCAAAACAAAAAAAGCCAAAAAAAAAAGCGCAAAACAAAGAGAAAAGAAAAGAAAAGAGCATAGTAATGAAGAGACGAACAGGGTCTCTTACAACAGACGAGTTGGATCTTTGAATCGCCATAGCTCATCCGCGATTTCTGCAACCAGAAGCAAACAGAAGAAGAAGAAGAAGAGACGAGAACAACAACGTCGAGCGAGGCGCATGTGCGAAGACGGCCCCCAGGGCGAAGGCGCTTTGCCTTTGTTTTTTCGTTTTTTCGTTGGGGGGGGGTAATGGGTGGGGTGGGTTTCAGTTTTGCAGGTATTTAGGAAATTTTTTTTTTTTTTTTTTTTTGGGGGTTTTTTGGTTAAAGGAAAATTTAATTTTTTAAAATTTTTAAAAAGAATTTTTGAAAATTACTTTTAATTTTTTTTTTTTTGTTTTTTTTTTATGGTTTCCACAAGAAAAATTTCCAAACTTGAAGCTCGAGGTCTTTTTTTTTTTTTCCCATGTGCTGCTTTTTTTTCTTACTTCCAGTTTTTTTTTTCCTGTTTTTTTTTTTTTACTTTTTTTCCCCCA
>Ga0116231_10001341_pt1 | contig 49966 bp, 44 predicted proteins | sample S1TSphgellanicum_2_FD_89695 | JGI IMG/M metagenome (GOLD analysis project Ga0116231, IMG submission 89695) | Host-associated microbial communities from peat moss isolated from Minnesota, USA - S1T2_Fd - Sphagnum magellanicum MG | ecosystem: Host-associated > Plants > Peat moss > Unclassified...
ATTTATCAGAACTCTCATACGAGCTTTTAGATCCACTAGGTCAATTTTAGTGTATAGAGTTGAGAAATCAAAAGACTGCAACAGAAGTGGGGAAGCTTTATCAATTTCAGATCTCGAACGATTTATTACCTCCACCACTGCTGTAGAGTCATTGAGAATCCAACTCCTATCATAAGGAACATCTGCTTTTTTGAGTTTAGACACCCAAAGGTCATTGACCGTAGGAAACATAGCTTTGAAGAAAGAACACAGCCACTTAGAAACATCAGTCAGAGAAGTAGAGCTGGCTGCACAGATAAATCTAGGTTTAATTGGGTTACTCAAATGGCAAAATATCTTGCGATGCAAAAATGATAGATACAATATGGAACCCCAAAAACTAAAAAACTCAAGATCACATGAGAACCAATTGCAGCAGGCAGGTTTGCCCAAACACACCAGCCAACCAGCACAAACAACACAAAGACAAGTCCAACAGAGTAGTAGTAGATGCAATAATGTGCTTCTTCTTCAAGTCCTCTACCCCTGCTGCAGCAGCAGAAATTGTATAAAAACTCTTATAATTATTCAAAATTGAGGCAGCATGACAACTCCTGTAGATAGAGAGGGATAGAGCTCAGTTCTTAATAAGAAGTAGGTATACTTCATAAGCCCAAAAAACCCTAGCTGCAATCCACAAGTCGAAAGAGTTCTGATTTGTTCACCAACTGTGGCGAAGAACACAAAATACTCTAATCCAAAAAGCAGCAGCGTTTGCAACAACTGCAACAAAGTTGAGAGTACACTACTATATCTTGTTGAATGCCACAATATCACAACTCTGGATGTAATCACTGGCAGGCTCAACAGAGAGATAATCCTCGATCAAGTTATCAGGTGACACTTTGTCATCTTCAATGGTCATCATGATTTGAAGTTTCTTGATGCCATAGCCGACAGGTACAAGCTTGGAAGCTCCCCAGAACAGACCGTCCAGTTTCACAGCTCGCACTTGCTCCTCAAGCTTCGTCATGTCCGTCTCATCGTCCCATGGCTTCACATCAAGTAACACAGAGGATTTCCCTATCACGGCCTTCTTCCCTGATGCCTTTTTGGCCGCCTCCCGCTGAGCGGCCGCCGCCTTCTCCTCTTCCGTCTCCTCTCCAAACAGATCTAGGTCATCATCATCCTCCTCTTCCTCCTTTGCAACCGCAGCCTCTTCGGCGGCTGCAGGAGGAGGAATGGCAGCCACTTCCGGCACCTCCTCCTCCTTCTCCTCCTCCCGGGTCTCTAGGGATCCTCCACTACCACCACCAACATGCACTCCGACACCATGACCAGGAAATTTGGAACCCAGAGAATGACTAACCTTAGAGTACCAGCGAGAAGCATGAGGAAAAGCTGAGGCAGGGGGAGCAGCCGAGAGGGCACCGTAAACAGCCAGGTCGTCAAGGGAGGCGTGATGACCGGAAACAAAAGTGCGGCTGCTCAGAAACGCATCCAGCTGCTGCAAACCCTCCGGGGTCGAAACATCCTTGAAAACAATGGCCATTTCTGGAAAATATTACAGAAACTCAAGAGCGTGAAAACACGAGAACAATAACGAACAAGAAGAGGGTGGGAGGGAGGGAGGGAGGTGCGGCGCTGCAAGCGACGGCGATGGCGGCTCTCGTCGTTCTCCCTGCCATGGCCTCCTCCTCTTCCTCTCTTCCCTTCTTTTTTCACGTCCCAAATCAAGGTCCTGATAATTTCGAGACCTGAAATCCCCTACTTCATTGTCTCCATGTCCCTAACACAGATCCCTCGTTTCTTGAGACCTGGATTTTGTCCTCTGTTGCCATTGCTTTTTCTTCTAGTTCCAAACCCCAGGTCCCGATCTTTTCGAGACCTGAAATCTCCTCGTCATCTGACGATAGATTGGTCTCCATGTCCCTAACACAGACAGACCCCTCATTTCTTGAGACCTGGAATCTCCTCCTCTGCTGCCATTGCATTTTTTTCAGGTTCCAATACCTTCGAGACCAAATCCAGGTCTCCTCATCATCTGACGATACCTCCTGTCTCCATGTCCCTAAACAGACAGACCCCTCATTTCTTGAGATCTGAAATCTTGTCTTCTGTTGCCGTTGCTTTTCTTATAGTCCCAAATCCAGGTCCCGATATTCTCGAGACCTGAAATATCCTCGTCATCTGACGATAGATAGGTACTTCCTTGTCTCCATGTCCCTGAAAAGACAGACCCCTCATTTCTTGAGACCTGGAATATCCTCCTCTGCTGCTGCCATCGCTTTTTCTAGTCCCACAACCAGGTCCTGATATTTTCGAGACTTGAAATCTCGTCATCTGACGAGGCCTCCTTAGTCTCCGCGTCCCTAAAACAAACCCCTAATTTATTTCGAGACCTGGAATCTACTCCTCTGCTGGAAAACTTTTTTGAATCCCAAAACCAGGTCCTGATATTGTGAACACCTGAAATCTAGTCATCTCACGAGGTTTCCTTTGTGTCCGACGTCCCTAACAAAAGACCCCTAATTTTCTTGAGACCTGGAAACCTCGTCCATTTGCTGCCTATTACTCTTTTCTAGTCCAAAACCAGGTCTTGATTTGTTTTGAGATCTGGTGGAGCTCATATAATTAATTATTGCCCCAAGCTAATGGGGGCGCATGTATAGATTTTGGGTGCACCCATCCAATTGATGGGTTGTTTTGAAGTCGACCCATCTACTTGTTGGGTTTGTTCTCAAAATATGAATGTTGGGTAACTGATTTAATCATGCCTCTACATTATTTTATTTTTTTGGGTTGTCGCTTGCCCTTTTTATTGACGATTATGGGTAATAGTATATCCCTTACCTTAACTTATTTTTTAAAAACTAATATACTCTAATGAAGCGCATACTTGAATATATACATCTGAAAAAAAAATTATCCTATCGATTATCATTGGGTTTATGTAAGATATACTCATATAATTAGGGTCAAAAAATTAAAGAGTAAATTCCATTGTATTTGAAAATTGTCCTAATAATTTCAAAGTGTAAACATTTTTTTCATTCTTGTTAAACAAATTTTTTAAATACATACCCATTTTCTTACCCCAATCTTGGATATATGATGACAATTATTCACACTCTATTCATCTATCCAAAATTATAATGTTTTACACTCAGAACCTAACCTAATAGGAAAAAAATGAATCCATATCCAGTAGGATATCATGGGACCTGAATGGATTCAGCAACAAACTATCGAACAATTAATTAAATCTCAAATTTTAACTTCAGCAATTAATTTTGAAAATTTGAAATTGTCAACTAGTAATGTTTATACAAAATAATAAACAAGACTTTACTTATTGTGCGGGATAGTTTAAGTGTGTCTAGACTGTCATTCTTAAATTCGAGAATTGGCAAGTCTAAAATTCAAACCCAACAATTGAATACTTCAAATTTTAATTTTATAATATTTATTAAAATTTTAGCACAAATTTTTTTAATTCGAAAAAATAAGAAATAATTTAATTCGTATTGAAACCCTTCATGTGTTACAATATATCAAAAATAGTAGGGTAGACAAGCCAATAACCAAACATATAAGGATTAAATTAAACGTGGTGCAATGGTTAACATTTTTTTGGTCATGGGGTCTAAAGACAAAATGTGCCCCATCTTTGGGCACACTTATAGCAATTTAAATTGCCAAATTTGGTGGAAATATGACTAAGATATATGCCTCCCTAAAGGCCTGTGGGTTTCATTTGCTAGAAAAAAACATAACAAACATTTGCCAACCCCATTCACAAACACTTTGCACCTTGTAATTGCATGTTTAGTATTTAGAAAATGAATGAACTTTCATTTATAGATCAACTGGATGAAATTGAAAACCAATTTATTCCTTTTGTAAAAATGGTTTTAATAATCCATTGGTCTATATCTCCCCAAAAAATGGTCAAACAAATCTATGGTTATGGGTAAAAGCATGTTTGAGTAACCCTAAAAAATCAAGCAGCACTACTTATTAGGTTTTTGGGTTCAAGTTAGGATCTTCTCTATAATTGGTTCGACTAAATGTGTGTTCCCTCTTCATTTCTTAGCATGTCTGTTCAATGCATACAATAATTTTCGTCTTGTTTTCAAGACTACTGTTTTTTTTTTTTTGGTGCATTGGATGAAAATTTTCACTCCTCTTGTGTTTTATGTGCAAGTATGGTTGCACAAGAAAGTTGTGTGCTAATGAACATTTACTCCTTTTCCAATCATCTTCTTTCGGTGATGATATGTGGTAATTCTTGAGGATCAATGCTCATATTATAGTAATTCATCACCTTTTTTGTGGAGTTTGTTTTTTCCTAATGATACAACTCCTTGAGCTCTGTCACCCTCTTCTTGGTCTTGCTTGTCCCCTTCCACAGTAATCATTTTCTTATTAATCTTGGTGGCCCCCTTCCTAATGATCATTTCCTTGAACTCTGCCACCTTCTTCCTACTTTTCATTATCCCCTTCCTAGTGATCGTCTCTTTGAACTACTGCCTTTTTTTTCATCTTGGTCATTCCCTTCCTAGTGACTGTCTCCTTGAATTTCGTCGCCCTCCTTCTAATCTTGGTCATCCCCTTCCTAGTGATCCTCCTTCTTGAGTTTTACTGCCCTATTTCTGATCTTGGTCATCCATTTCCTGGTGATCCTCCTCCTCCCCCCTCTATCACCGGCCTCCTCCCCCCCTTGGTCCGAGTCTTCTTCTTGGTAGTCGTCTTCCTTGAGCTTTATCACCCCTTCCTAATGAAACTCCTCCTTGAGCTCTTTCACCCCTTCTTGGTGATCCTCATCCTTGAACTCTACTGCCCTCCTCCTAGTCTTAGTCATCCCTTCCTTGGTGATTGTTTCCTTGAGCTCTACCGCCCTCTTCCCCCCATCCCCTAGTCATACCCTTCCTAGTGATCCTCTTTCTTGAGCTTTGTTGCCTTGTTATTGGTCTTGGTCATCCACTTCTTAGTGTTCCTTCTCCCCCCCTAGTCATCTTTTTCCTAGTGGTCATCTTCCTTAAGCTTTACCACCCCTTCCTAGTGATCTTCATCCTTGAGATATGTTGCCCTCCTCCCCCCCTTCGATAGTCCCTTTCTTAATGATCCTCCTCCTTGAGCTCTACTACCCTATTATTAGTCTTGGTTGTCCACTTCTTGGTGATCCTCCTCCTTGAGCTTTGCCACCCTCCTCTTCCCCCCCCCCCCCCCCTTGGTCATCCTCTTCCTAGTGGTCATCCTCCTTGAGCTTTACCATCCCTTTTTGGTGATCTTCCTCCTTGAACTCTGTCACCCCTTTCTAGTGATCTTCATCCTTGAGTTTTATTACCATGTTCCTAATCTTGGTCATCCATTTCATGGTGATCCTCCTCCTTGAACTATGCCGCCCTCCTCCACCCCTTGGTTGTCCTCTTCTTGGTGGTCATCCTCCCTGAGCTCTACCACCCTTTCATAATGATCTTCCTCCTTGAGCTCTATCGCCCCTTCCTAGTGATCCTCATTTTTGAACTTTGTTGCCACGTTCTTAATCTTGGTTGTCCACTTCCTCGTGATCTTCCTCCTTGAGTTCTACTACCTCATCCTCCCCTTGGTCGTCTTCTTCCTGGTGGTCGTCCTCCTTGAGTTCTGCCGCCTTTTTCCTAGTGGTTGTTTTCCTTGAACTTTACTACCCCATTCCTGGTGGTTGTCCTCCTTGAGCTTTGCCACCTTCTTATTGGGTGGTCATCCTCTTTAAACTCTACCACCCTCTTCCTAGTCTTGGTCATCCACTTTCTGGTGATCCTCCTCCTTGAACTTTGTTACATCTTTCTTGGTGGTCATCTTCCTTGAGTTTTGTCGCCCTCTTCTTAGTGGTTGTCCTCCTTGAATTTTGCCACCCTCTTCCTAATGGTTGTCCTCCTTGAGCTTTACCACCGTCTTCTTGGTCTTAGTCATCCACTTTCCAATGATCCTCCTCCTTGAGCTTTGCCACATTCTTCTTAGTGATCCAACTCCTTGAGCTTTGCCACCCTCTTCCTAATGATCTTCCTCCTTGAACTCTACACCTTCCTCCCCCCCTTGGTCATTATTTTCCTAGTGATCCTCCTCTTTGATTTCTATTACCTTTTTCCTAGTCTTGGTTGTCCCCTTCCCGATGATCCAACTCCTTGAGCTCTACCACCCTCTTCCCAGCCTTGTTTATCTCCTTCCCCTAAACCCCACCCCCTTCTTGAATGGTAGTCTAAATCATTGGGAGAGGGGTTGTTGTACCCTTGTTACAACATGCCCTTTAGTTTTCATTCAAAACTACTACCCTTGCTTTTACCTCCCTTTGAGTTTTTGTTCAATAGCCAAGGTTAACCCTTCTATATAGTAAAGGATGTGCTTTTAGCCCAATTGTAAAATTCCTATGAAATTTATTTCCAGCTTCTTTTATAATAGATATAGACCAATTTGCATTGAATGTTCCCTTTGCTCACCTGTTTAATAGCCTTTGAGTTGTTCTTTCAGCCACAATAAGGGAGTCAACAACTCGTTGGGCCTTCTTATCCTCCTTCTCTTTCCTTTTTTGTTGTTTTATTGTTTTTGCTGCTTCCTTGTTTAAGGCTTTTTGTTGCAAAATTCTAAAGTACTCACTTGATGTTACTACATATGATTAGTTATAGTCCACAAACGATTCTTTCCCTCTTGTTTTCCTTGCCAGTAGATGTGGCAAGGAGAGTAAATTTGCAAAAGATATTGGTTCATGGGCTACTACTACAAGATGATGAACTTGTTACACTTCAATTATAGGTCCATATGCATCAATAATTAGATCATAAATCATTTTTGTCTAACCATTTGCATCTATGGTACCAAGGCTGTAAAATTCCTCCACATAGTACCTCACATTTGATTTTTCATGTTCATCTACATCTAGAATTTCAAGCTTTTGTAATGTTACTATTGTGTTCATCAATTGTGTAGTAGCTCCACCTTCTCCCCATTTCTCTTGCCCATTAGTTGTATCATCAAAACCCTCGTTGTTTTTATTTGAGATGTTTGTAGGTGTTGATGTGTAAACTTTAAATGGCATAGTCTTTGTGATCCATTGCTTTTGGATTCAGAAGTTCAATTCCTGTACCTTTAAGCCCACTCTTGATATTTTTTTTGGACAATGATTAATCTAAGATCTTGTCTACCTAACTAACTAATGTGTATTGGTTTGACTCACATTGAATATTCTTAACCATTGCATTGTTTCTTTCTTTCCTAAAAATTATTTTGAATGGCTTAAAGCATCTTACATCTAAGGGTTGTAGAACATGAAATGTGTGAGTTGCCAAGGTAACCATATCTAAACCAAATTCGTGTGCTTGTGCAATTGCTTCTAACATAACATGTGATCCATGACCATCTAGAATTAGGAAATGTCAATTAGATTGAGAAATCTCACCAAGAACTAACTTCTTAAAAAATTACAAAAATTATTAGAAGAGGAAAGATGTCATCCATGCCTTGGTTTGCATTGTCGTACATGTACCTACCTTGCACAATATGATGTGGTCATCCCTAATCCTTTCACCTTTGAAGATGTAAAAACCTAGTAGGCAATCTCCTACTGCATTAACAACACAGTTCATCATTAACCATTTCCTGGACTTTGGAATGGTGTTGTAAACTTGATTAGAACCTTTTCTTACTAATACTCTTGCCCCTAACTATCGCCCTACCTAGATTCATGTCTCATCTAAATTCCAGATGTGATTAAGGTTTATTTGTGTTGTGTATAAAGTGTTTGTAGATTTTGGTAAAATATGTTACATGATTGACTTGTGAAACCCTATGCTCTATAGACATCCAATCCTTCAACAAGTCGAACATTTAGTTTTGGATGTCAATGCTTAAACCAATACCACCAAGAATTCCCTAGAATTTCGTTCTTAAAAGGGGTGGGCCTAATTTGTGTTAGTTCTATTACTTTCATTTTGAGCTAATGCAAGGTGATTCAAAATCCACATTTTTGCATTCCCAAAATCTAGGCCACAAAGTGTGTCATCCTCCTGGTTTGCGAGCACACCTTGTGGCCCTTGCTTTCTTGATATTGTCTTCTCATTCAAGTGATATGAAAGGGATGTGACTAGTATGTGTCAAAACTTCCTAACTTTTTTCAAATATAGTTTTCCTCTTTCCACTGCATCCATTGCAACTTCCAACACATCGGATGTCCATCTTCCTCATTGTGTCAAATTACGAACCCTATTGACTTTTGTTGGTTTTTTTGCTTATGCTAGAACTGTTGGTGGAATGTTCACCTTATATGTGGATTGTTGGTCTTGTAAGTTACTTCGTCTCTTGTGAAGTATAATGGACATCATGGTGCTAATCCCTTACCTCCTAGTCCTAACTTCTAACAAGTTGGGGGGGTTTAATCTGGTCCTACAAGAGGTATATATTTGAACCTCATATATCAATCCCAAGACTATTAAAAATGGGTTAAATATGCATAATGTTCAAGAGCATGACTTTCCAAAGACACCTTAGAAGAAATTGTTGTAAAGAATTTTTCAAAATCACCCCATTTTAAATTGACATATGTGGTTGTTGTGTAGGTCGTTAGTGTGTAATTGACACTACGATGCCTTGCAGCCTGTTGAAATTTGTGAGAATCGGAATTATTTGATCTCCTTACTACTTTAGGAATTATAGATTGTTGGAACCAACAATAGTATAGATACTTGTTGAAATTTTCTTGGTAGAGTTTATCTACATCAGATGTTCCTATTCTTGCACCTATTCCTGCAAATGATGCTTATGTGGGATGATCATGGACATTTGTTTATATGCAACAATCTTGTGAATTGTTTGCTTCTTTCAAGTCCTAGCCCTTATCCTAATTCTAATTCTAAAACAACTTCAGTTTCATCTCTAGTTCCTCTTAACGCTTTAAAACTAGCAAACATAAGCTTTATGAAACTCTGGACTTCATCTTCTATAACCTTGGATGTTGAGGACATTCTTGTAATGATGTTTAAGAATTTTATTTTATTTTTTTAAGTTTTGAAATGTATCCTTTTAATATGATTTCTAGAATTTGTAATTTCTAATTTTGGCGGGAATCTAATGCCCTTGTGCAAATGTACATGTTTTTTAGAGTCATTTATTTGTTATATTGTGGGATGCAAATATTTTGTTTTATATTATGTGTTGAAACCTTGTTGGGGCACTTGAAAGATTAGTTGTACTCTAAAACCCTAAACCCTGATGTGGTAAAAAAAGATTTTAATATTTATTTATTTTAAAATTTTAAAATTCAGAAAAATATATATTTACCTAAATTGGCAACATTTGATGTTGCCAACATGTGGTTAAATTTAAGGTTTAGTTTGTTGTTTGGGTTTTAGCATTTTGAGCTCTCTAATTTTTTAGGTTTTTAATATTTTCTATTATTTAGTTTATGCTTATAAAGCTTGCAATTCATTTTCATTATTCACATTTGAGTTTTTAAATTAGTATTTTCAATGAATTCAACGACTATTGGCTTTGTATTATTAGCATTTTATTTTTTTATGTGTTAAAGTTTTGAAAGTTAATCTTCACAAACGGAAAACAATGGTTCAAGTGAGGAATTTGTTCTAGAGTTTGAAGTACTACTCATCTTTTGTGGGATGCCCCCTAAAAAAAATTTACTTACCAAGAAAGTAGGCAATATAGGATTTGATGAAAAGTGCTTAGACAATCTACACATTGGGACTTGATAGAAGGAATTGTTTGGCTCACCAATTTGGAAATGAAAGATAAAATATGTTTATTTACATATAGTATGACTTATGAAACATTTATGTATTTGGTTAAAAAAACCTTTTGTTAAATCTAAGGTTACTATGTTTGTTAATGCACCATTAAAGCTTGGAAAAACTATTGGGTTAGTGTTATATTGATTTGTAGATGGGGCTAATGCAAACATTATTGCTAATATATTCAATGTTGGAGCTTTTACAATGTGTAGGTATGTTGATATTGTTATTAATGTTTTAATTTTTAAGGATAAATTATTTAGTCGATATATTTTTATACTTCATGGAATTTGTTTATTTAAGATTATGGATGGATTTTTTTTGCATGTGGCCTACCCAATGTTTATGGTGCTATTGATGTGTCACATATTCCACTTTCTTGAAAGTTAGATAATGAGTATTGCAATACTTGCAAATTATTATCATAGATGAAAAAGTTGTAATTTGGTTATTTTACAAGCAATTTATAACATGAACAAGTTGTTTTGGAATGTATGTTGTTTAGTTTTTCATGGAACATCAAATGGGGGCCAATTTGAGGTGTCATTTATTTATCAACAATTTCAAACACAATCAAGTTTAAGAGATCCATTTTGTGGTGGTTGATGGTTTGGAAATAAAACCTTATTTATTTGGAAATGCAAGTTATGCAAGTCAAGATTACCTTTTGCATATTTCAAACCAATTGATGGAAATTTGGATAAAATCATGTTTGATTAATAAATGAATGTTGGTAGAATTAACATTGACATATTTTTTAGGGTTTTTAAAAATAGGTGGAGGATCTTACATTACATTAATGCACGTGTTGATCAAGCTTTTGGAATTGTGATGGTTTGTTGTGTAATTATTGCCAATTGATGGGAATACCCCTGCCCCTAAGAGGTATCCAAGTACATCCATTTGGTGGTGCAAGGGGGCAAATGCCTCTTGTTCGTGAAGGTCGAACAATTGTGCAACACAAAGAAGCAATGCATGTTGCATTTTTCACAAATTATATGAGTGTTCACCCCAACCCCAATTAAGGTTCTTCATGAACACTTTGGAAATATAGGTGCATCATATTTCAATTTGTATTATATTGGTTCAAACTTTGAACCATAGGTCCATCATGAAGGTTTTCCTAACTCATGCAATTTTCAAAACTAAAAAAAATCAAAAGCAAAAAAGTGATTCAACTTTGTTCTTAAATGAAAAAACGCAAAATATCATGTAAAAAACCACTTTGGATATATAGTTGCATCAAATTTGAAATTTTATTCAATGAATTTAAACTTTGGACCACAAATTCATAAGGAGTTTTTCTAACTAGTGAAAATTCCCAAATTGAAAAAAATTAATTAAAAATAAGTTATTCAATTCTATTTTTAGTTGAAAAAATGCAAAAAAACTCGCATAAAATTCACTTTGGATACATAGGTGCATTAGATTTGAAAATTTGTTTAATTGGTTAAAAATTTGGACCACAAGTGCATAATGAGTTATACTAATTAATGCACTTTGAAAAATCGATATTATTATTATTATTATGTTTCTAAATGAAAAAAACAATAAATCTCACAAAAAACCCACTTTGGATATATAAGTGCATAAGATCTAAGATGTTTTTCAAATTTAGACCACAAGTGCATAAGGAATTTTAATAACTAATGCACTTTGCAAAATTGAGAAAAAATCAAAACCAAAAAAATATATTCAACTTTATTTTTAAATGAAAAAATGAAAAAAATCCCACAAAAAACCCATTTTGGATTTATAGGTGCATTAGATCTACAATTTTGTTCAAGAAAATTAAGCATGAAGTTTATAATGTTGAATGTTAGGGTAGATTTTAGCAAAATTTACCTTAACATTCAACATCATAAACTTCATTGGCCATAATTCAATAGTAGTAATCAAATGAAATTTGTTTTTCATAAGTTCACGTTGTTTAAACATGGATATTATACATCTATTTGTATTGTTTACATACAAATGTTGTTCATTGTCTAAACATAAATGTTATATGTCAGTTCTTATTATTTTGACATTAATGTTGTATGTCTATTTGTACCTTTTAGACATGTATATTATGTGCACAACATATGTGTCTAAATAGTACACTATGTTTTTGTTTAGAAAATACAAACCTATGAAAAAAAATGTTGCACAACTATTGTTGCCAAATTGTGACCCAATAAATTTATGATGAAATCCATCATAAAGCATGGTCAAGGTTTGTTTTGGCGTCCAAGTAGCTCAAGAAGGTTAATCAAAATTTGCTAGGTAACATCCAAGTCCATCAAAAAGCCTAATCAAGGTTTGTTTTGGTTATAATCTAAGTAGTTCAAAATACCCAACTAAAATTTGACCTAGCATCCAAATGCACTATAAAGTGTAATTAAGGTCTATTTTGGAAGGACTATTTTGGCTTCCAATAGTTCAAAAACCTAATAACATTTTTCCCTTACATCTTAATTAGTCAAAAAACCCAATCAAGTTTTATTTTGGCTTCCAAATAGTTCAAAAAATGCAAGAGAACTTTTTACTAACATAAGATTGAAATTTTTGGCCTAAAGATATTCCTTGCCTCTAGAACTAAATAAATTATTTTATGTAGTTTCATTTAGTTCAACAACACACCTTGAACCCAAGCTTTTCCACATTTTTATTCAAAACTCTATTTGAAAAACTTTGATCAAAACTTTTGAAACCCTTGAAAGCTTGCTAAAGCTAAAACCTCTAGTCAAAACCTCCAATTGAAATCTTTTCATTGAAAAGCTTCAACACTTTTACAAACTATTTTCCTTTTGAACATGATGGAACTTTAAAAAATGAAATCGAGCTTTTGAAAAATTTGGAACTCTTAAAAACTCTTGCATAAACATTTTTTTTCCCCATGAAAACATTCACAAAAACTCTTTCACACGCATTCCTCACAAAATTATTGACACTCACAAGGTTTCCAAACAATTTGTTGTTTTCATGAACCTTTATTCCTTGACACAAAAACAAAAACTCAAGACCAAATTGGATTCACCACCAATTTGAATGGAAAGTCCCATTTGGTTCAATATTATTTTCATTTGTTATTTTGTCACACCATGTTATGCATTTCATTTTATGTCCAACCCAAACTAAGCATTTTGGTATCACAATATGGATATTTTATAGACAATTTTAACATAAAACAGAAACCTAACATGTTTATCAATTATGTTAGGTGCACCTATGCTAAAAAACCCATGAAACTTTTTTGATTGTAGCTTTGGTCATTTTCAAGTTCCAAAAGGCCTCTAATAAGTGGGTAGTTCACCTTTTCTATCCACAATTGTTAAAGCATTTCTATTGTATTTCCCTAAACATGCATGATAAAAACAAACAATGTTGTGGTTGCCATCCCAATGCATCATCAAAATTGAATTGACCCCACCACTCCCGCTCCCCACCCCCCTTTGTTTTCGCAATGATGCACATTATACCATTGTCACCAAATGCCCCAACATCATGAATAGGAAATATTTTTTGCTTATGTTTTGTTTCTCTTGAAAGTTTTTTTTTTCTTGTGTTTTTCATGGTTTTGTCAATGAGGTGATGTTTTCATCATCAAGACCTTGTAAAATTTTATTTATGAAACATATTGAATGTTCGAAAAATGTACAAAGGTATTAAAAACAAGGGATAATTTAAAGAATGGCAAGTTAACACAAATTAAATGTAAAAAACTCTCCATTTTAACAACCAATTGCTTGTAATAGGTCAGCTGTGGCGATGGGGGGTGTGTCTTAAAGGGGTGGAAATCGAGAAGTAACTAGGCCTACTACCATTGCGTGACTTAAGATGGAGGATGTTTGCATCCTTTGCAACGTAATTGAAATTTTTCGACAAAGAAAAGTAACCAAGAGATAAAAAGGATGGTTTTCTGGCCCTTTCAAGCTCGAAATAACATTAGCACAATCGTGTAAGAACACATTTGCTTGTTTAATTTTGTGTAAACACCCAAATAATTCAATTGCTAGAAGCAGGAATTGATCGACAGGGTGTCGATCACGACAACTCCTCTTTTTGGTTTGAGTTGCATCGAAGGCAACAAGTCCTTGAATTATGTAAGATCGGGGAAGTAAATTAGCACACATTAGGTTAGCTATAACAACATTAATTAAGGTGCAGATTTCACCTTTGGTGAACACAATGTCAACTTGTCAACAAGAGGATTTGAATGTGGTTGAAGGAAATGCATATAGTTATTCTTGTCACACGTGGAAACTAACATCTTGCGCAATGGCAGCAAAAGTTTCACAAACTACATCATGGGTCCCCAAGTGCATGTTGCCATGGGCACAACATAAGAAGTGGATACCCATAGGGTTGATGGAATGTGTGCACACACATCAGAGGAGGCCTACAAATGAAACATGTGGTAGTTCAAGCTATGTCCGAGGTAATGTGGAAAAAAATGGGGAAGATAAATGGAAGGTTGGAAAGATTGGTTGAGTTATAAGCCAAAAGCTTGCCCAAGGGTGAGAACATGATAAAATTTGGGCACAATGGGCCTCAAGTATCCCTCCGAAAAGCATGTTAGAAAGGGTATATTGGTGCGAATGCTTTGAAATGGAATTTTGAATTAGGGTGTTTAGGTTTAAGGTGTTAAGGTTAAAGGTTTTAAAGTTTAGGGTTTAGGGATTTAAAATTTAAGGTTTTAAAGTTTAGGGTTTGGGGGTTTAAGGTTTATGATTTGTGGTTTTGGAATTATTTTGGTACAATTTTCAAGATGAAGTCAAGTCAAAGAATTAATGACAAATCAGGCTAGTGATAAGTCCATTACATAGTATGGGTTGATGGAAATGAGAAACAATCTCACACAAAATGGGAATATGTAAGAATCAAAGAAAAAACCTCTCAATTTTGGGAATTAAGATTTTTTGGGAATCTCAAATGTTCAAAGGAATTTTTTTTGTTTAAATTGAATGATCTTGAAATCATTGGAAAGCTCTTGAAATTGGTTATAATAACATGCATTCACATAACAAAATCGTTTTCAAATTTGTATAAAATTTTGAAAAATTGGGACAAATGTGTTTCAATTGTTTTGAAGTGCTATAAACATTTAGAATGTAACCTTGAAGTGAAAATATTGTCCAAATTGTGAATTACATATATAATTAGAAAGTTCTTTTCAAACATTATAAGAAAATGGAATTACATGTTCAATTTGGTTGCATTTCCCAGAAGCTATTTTTGTTTGAAATTTCAAGACACCATGTGTCTTGAAATTAATAATGTTCCTTGGGGACAAATCAAGAATTGATTGTTGAAATGTCATTCCCATGGCAACTTGCAAATATATTATAAATCAAATGGTGGTATCTCCTTCAAGTTTGAGCAATGATGAGTCTTAACGTGAATATGTGGAGTTATATATTTCGTGTCCCAATTATGGTTCAAAATATATTAATTTCCTTCTTGTTTGATTTGTGCATATGGTGTGACTTCACAACTTTAGGAATTTTAAGGGAGCACATTCAAGGGTCAAAAGTATTCCACAACATTGCATACATTGTATTAAAGAACCTTCAAAACCATTTGACAAATGTTTTGGACATGTGTCAATTTTCACACGGTGAACACATTTATGCAACATTGCATTGATAATATTTTAATTAGTTTCAATCCCACTTGTTTAATCGAGGGTGGTCATGCGAACATTGTGATTTGAACATATGATAATGTTTTTATAATTGGCATAGATCAAACTAATGATTAAAGGTTCATGCAATGTGTTGAAAATTAATGAAAATAATCAAATATATGGTGTACCATATATTTTTATATGTGTTTAACTATATTAGTGAATTTGAATAAAATGTCAATCAATAAGTTTTATGGCAACATTAAACATGAATTAGTTGTAATCATTAACCATAATTTGTATAATTATTCACATTACTTTTGGACTATTGTGCATAGAAATGGAAACTTGCAAATTTCCTTAAAGTTGTTATGTGGACATTCACATGGGGAAAAAATATAAATAAATGATTTAATGATGATTCATTTCATATAATCAACAACATAACAATCCTAGATTCATGTAGGTAACTAGGCCAGTTGTGGTACACTTGAGCTTTTAATGCGTATCAACTTTTTTATCATCCATCCATTGTAGATGGACTACAAAAACAAATTGTAGCTCAGCTCTTGGCACACTTGGAGCTTTTTGGATCATGGAAAATGAGGTTGGTTTGAGTGAGATATTGCCAACAAAGGGTGGGGGGGTCAAAAGTTCTTAAAAAATCTAGTTGGATTAAAGAAATTACTATGAACATGCATTGTTAAGCCTACAACCTAACAATAAAAGCTTGAATGATAGTCGTTGCGACCCTCATCACCAAACTGGATGGATGTAAAAAACAAGTGTCATCCTACTAAAAATTGTTTACTTTCTTGTTTATGGTTGAGATTTCAATTAGAAATAGGGCTTGTGAATCAACAATGATGGGATTGTTGTTGGTTCATGAATCGTAAATTTGAGAATGCTAAAAGGTGTCATTGTGTGTCTATGGGCGTGGGTGCTTCATGTTAATAAAAGATTGACATGTTTCACCCCATGATGTGGATCAAAATTTTCAATGGTTGACCTTGCTAAAAAGCTCCAATATTTTCATCACCTCTCTATGGTGCAATGTTCCTCATGATCCTCTACTTTGTTGTTATTAAACGAATCCAGATGTTACCAAATGATCATTGCATTCATGTTCATTACTTTGATGTTTGTTTAGTTTTTTGTTAATGTTTGTCACTATGATGTTTGTCATGGTCCTTCGGTTGCTCATCATGTTGATGTTTTTGTTTTGTGTTTTGTAGGTGTTTATTGTGGTCCTTTATTGACGTTCATTGTTCTAATGTTTGTTTTGGTTTTTTGTTGATGTTCATCACCCCAATGTTCATTGCAATCTTTTGCTAATGTTCATAAGCCTAATGTTCATTCTGGTATTTTGCTAGTGTTCATTACCTTGATGTTTGTCATGTTTTTATCTTTTACAAGTGTTCACAAATGTCATGTTTGCCATGTTTTGTCCTATACTGCAAATCAAAATCATCCTCCCCCCCTTTCCACCCATCCTTCCCCCAATCTTTGCAACTAGTTTTCCAAACATTACAATTTTGTTGCAATGTCTTGATAATATTAATGAAAGTAGTCTTCATGAGCTTCCTTTACTATTGTGGCAAATCGTGATACGAAAAATCATGCCCTTGCTTGTTTGTTTGTTGACTTGCACTTTGTTTGTTCAATGGTTGTTAACAAATTTGTTGTTTTCTTAGCTCACTTTTCCTCCCTTTCCTTTCACCTTTCTTCATTGACCTCTTCTACCAATGCCTTGTCCAATGCCTTTTTCTTAGGATTATTAAGTATTCATCAAAGGTCACAACATGAAAGCGAGAGTGATCCACTAATGGCTCATTGCCCCTAGTTTGTCTTATAGGTAGTTGAGGCAAGGCAAATATATTGTGCATGCTTAAGGCATTTTCGATCAAGTTTAATCATGTTTGGTTTTTTTTCATGTTTTGTTCACTAGAGTTAACTAGATTGTTTGCAAATTCATTTGATACTACTATTCCATCTATCCTAATCCTAATAGGGCTTTGAAGGACTTCCACAAAATAATGAGGTTTTGTATGGTTACTTATGGTGGATGTCTCTTGGATAGCTCTAGACATATTCAACAAATCAATAGTAGTGAACTACTATTCCCCCTCTTGGCTATAATTAGCATCCAATTATATTGAATAATGTTCTTCACCTTCCTTTCCTTCATCTTCCTCCTCTTCATGATTATGATGATGTGATGGTCATGTGTAGATTGTATTAGGTGTAATCTTGTCCTCCATTGTTTTAGGGTTAAATGGCTAGATTCGGCAAGCCTTAAAACTTGATTTGATGTTTTGTGATGTGAAAGTGTCACCCAATGTTTTATTCACGTATCCAACAAGGATCTTATTTCATGGATCTAAATAATCCCCTTTAGCCATAGCCCCATCTCGCTTCTTCCTAAATTGTCTTTTGAATGGTTTCAAAACAATACATGTCCAAAGGTTGGAGTGCATGTGGAGTGTGAGAAGGTAGGGTGACCATGTCTAATTTGAATGCTTGAGCCTATTCTATTGATTCCAAGATGACATGGGAATTGTGTCCATCCAAAATTAATAGATGGCAATTGATATTAAAAGTTATGCCCGAAATTGTTTATTTGAAAAAGGCTAGGAATTCTTTGAACAACAAACAAATCATCCAAGTTTCTTCAATGATGCCATGCATGTCCCCAATTTGCGATTGTCAATGTAATTACCCCATGATCATTCTCTTTTGAAAATGAAAAACCCTGGTATTGTTGCCCCTATTGCATTCATTCCACAATCGACAGTTAAATAATCTCGAGATTTGTGAATGGTGCTATAAACTGTAAAAAATCCCCTCTTAGCCAAAAACTCACACACCTAATTGTCATCTTACCTAAATCCAAGTTTCATCCAAGTTCCATATGTGGTTTGCATTGTAATGATTTTGTATATATATGGTTTACAAGTTGTTGTAGAAAGGCATGCAGGAGTTAACAGTCAACCCCATTGCTCTATAAATTTTCAAACCTTTTGCTTGCCAAATGTTTAGTTTCGGGTGCTTATTCTTAAACCAATATAATTGGAAAAGTCCTTTGGGATGCCATGTTAAAATGGTCTAGGCCTTGTTTGTGTCAATTCAACAACTTTCATTTTCAATTATTGTTGCAAATTAATTGATTGACCACATGTTTGCATTGCCAATGTCCAAACAACAAATTTACTATCTCTTCTTCCTCCATTAACACGCCCTATGGTGTGATTCTCCTTGACTTTGTCTTCCCATTCAAGGGGTTTGAAAGGTTGGTAAGTGATATACACCATGATTTTGCTACCTCCCTTAATGAATTTGTTTTATTTTCTTTAGCCTCCATGGCATCCTCCAAGGCCTAGTTGATCCACTTTCCCCTTTTGCTTATAGTAGGGGTTCAATTAACCTTATGCCTTATTATTGTGCAGGTTTAGGAGGGACATTTTCTTTGTCCAATGTTGGTTGGTCTAAAAAGCATGACCACTGCCTCCAAGGGGCATTGGTGTTCATCAAATCACTTATTGCCCCCCTCAAGCCCTAGCCTCCAAGATATAGGTAGAGTGCATTCTTCCCCCACCAAAGGTATGTCTTTTTTTTCTTGTGTTTCCACCATGAATACTAGAAATCACCTAGGTCTAAATAATGATCATAAGGTGAATGCATGGTATAGTGGCTCAAAATTGACAAAAAATACACTCCTTATAAGTCCATACAAGATTTTTTTAAATGATTCAAATGGACATGGTTGTTACTTTAAAAATATTAATATTTTAATATTTGAATAATACATTTTCAATCACCTACAAACCTTCCCAAATCTATGTGAAAATTAGTATTTAATGTAGTTGATGTTATTTTTTAATTTGGAAGTCATAAAAGAAAAACCCATAAAGTCCAAAGGAATAATTCCCCATCTAAAACTTTCAAAAAACATGTTTTTGGGACAATTTTTTTGAAGAACAAACATAAATTGCAACTCATATGGAGTTATGAAAATATGGTCAAATTTTAGCCATTCAAAAGTCTTTACCTATTAAATGGACAAAGTTTTCAAATAAAAGATTATTCATATGATTTATCATCTTGTATTATATTATATATTGAATCCCAATTACAAATTTGGAATGTGAATCAATATAAAAATTTCCATTTTGTGATGTTCCAATCAGACGACCAGTTCATATTTTTTGACTTCAAAAGTTCATTACTATTAACAAATAGATTTTTTTATCAATAAATAATCACACAATTTTTTTCATAATGAAGTTGTTAATTTAAATCCAAGTCCTAATTAATAAATCTAAAGATATATTAATCACCACAAACATTTGAATAAAGGGTACCTAGGGAAGAAACACCATTTCGTTACAAAAGTGAGCCACCATAGCTTGCATTTGCCCCATATACATATTCTTCTAACTTCCAATCAATGCGCATTAAGTCCCAAAAACCAAAAAAGTCTTCCCATACTAAGTCCACAACTGATAATTATGTGTAAGTTATTGGGGTAAATTTGTGTCTATGATGTGTTTGAACCTTACTTAATATGCCCCTCTTTGGTGTTTATTGCTTTAGAATGGACTTCATATGCCAATGGCAATACAAATGCTATATGAATTTTGCATTGTAAAATCTATTTATAATTTCAGTCCTTATAATTTCTTTTATTGATTATGGCCCTTACAGATCTCATTCAAGCAACCCTAATGCATTTAAATCTCATTCTTGTGCTTCCACATGTTATATTACATTAATGTCCAGTCTTTCTAGGTTCACATGTTTCAATTTCATATCTGCATTTTGTTGTTCATGTTTTAGTTTCGCATGCTTCAATTTCATATTTACATTTTCTTGCCAATACTCTATTTTCAAATCCCTTTGCTTTAGCTTCATTCGCTTCAATTTCAAAGTTTCATTTTGCTTATAATTTAATTTTGTTATGAAATACCCTTGTTTTTGCTTTGCACATGCTTTAATTTTAGTTTTGATTTTTCTTTATGAAAGCCTTCATTTACAATTTGTGTTAAATTTGTATGTTCTACTTGCTCTCCTTACAAATCTAGTTATTAGTGTCTTGGTTTGCTCCTAAAAAGTCAAATTAAGAACTCTAAAAGCCTTTACAACTCTTGATTTAGATTGTGTTTATAGTTGAAAGAGGATGGAGAGTTGTAATACATGTTTTTTGTTTAAATGGATTTTCCTTTAGTTAAGTAACTTGTGCACACGTGTGATATTCAGAGGGAAATGCAAACCCTTCTTTTAGATTTAAGCAAATCCTTGAGTTGTGATCCCATGTTTTGGCAATAAATGTGTTTATGGCATATCCAAAGATCACACTGTGTTCGGACATCTTGCATTTATTGACATGAATTTATGTTTTTATTGGACACTAAAGGTGATTAGCTTTATGCTCATTTGTGCTCATTTGCATGCCCCAAACTATGACAACCCACCCCCTTAAACCAAACATGCCCATTTTATTTTTTTTGTTGTGACTTTTCCATATTGTCCACTTTCACCCCTTTCCACACACTTATCCCACTATTTATGTATACAAATTTTCCCATTAGGAAACACATTCCTTCCTCAATGTGATGTTGCATCTTGCCCATGACCAAACGCTAAATAAAAAGTTTTCATATTTGCCTTCAAAAATGATCAATAACATGCCCAATAGTATCCAAAACATTACACCCATGTACAAAACCATTTCAATTGTGTGTGGCATACATGCCCATTATGGAACATGATTTTGAAAGACAAGACAATTTTTTAAAAAGATGGGACAAATTGTCAATAACTCATAACACAAAAGTTTGTGATCGTGTGTTTGGCCACAAGTGGTTTTGTGTCTAGTCAACATGGTTTGACTAAATTTTGGTAAGTTAGGTTTTGAATACAAAGGGCATCCCATCATAGGTATGTGTACCATGATGAACTTGGTTACCTAGATGATATTTTTGAAAAAAAAACTACAAAATATTCAAGGTGCAAATTTCCTTCATATAATCCTTTCAATATATATATATATATATAGTGAGAACTATCAACATATTTGTATTTGTGGAAGGCTTTATAATGAAAACATTCTTGTGAAACACAAATACATAATGAGGTCAACTTGAAATTAACACAATCCTTTTACCCAATTGCAAAACATTCTATTAATATATTTAAATTTTAAAGGCAACTCATATTCAAGAATATCTTCCTAAAAAAGAGGAAAGGTTATTTGCCTACTTTTTAAGAAAGGGAGGGATTTTATGCTTGCTCCTAAAAGTGGGAAGGAAGTAGCTATAAGATCCTTCAACCTTTTACACCTCTTGATCTACACATGTTTAGGTGCATGTAATTAAAAAAATTCAATCAACTAGATTTGTCACTTAATGTCATTGATCACATATTGTAATGTAGTTTCATACAATATATACATTTGTGTGAAATCCATTTTGAAATTTTATATATATTTTTTTTAATGACAAAAAGTATTCAAATTTCAGTTACTTTTGCACCATAGATTTGAAAATTACAAAATAATGCATGTGTGCAATTAAGGTTTTCCAACGATACCAAGAGCATCCCAATCGCCAAAACACACACACACACACACACACACACACACACATAAAAGTCTAGTAACGAAAATACATTAAAATTCAAAATTCAGCAAATCCTGCATTGTAAGTTTAAACGTGGTGTGTTTTCTAAAACATTAACTTCATTGGCAATATACATATGACCTAAATCTTTTTTTTTTCATTTTTGGTTTCCATTTCATGCAATTGAAAATAAGATGGTAAATAATTATTATTGCATTGGTGATAAGTTCAATAAAAACACCAATAAAACCAAGAAAATTACAACAAATAAGTATGTTTTAAAAGAAAAACAAGCATGGGAATGTTTATTTAAAATTTTCAAGTTATGGGCTTAGACCTTTATATGATGTGATTACAATTTGGACATCAAATTACAATATATAAAAATTCTAACAATGAAGTTTGAAAACTATTATATCCATTACCTATTTACACATTTTTTCACAAGATTATAGTGTTTTGGGAAAAAGATTTTTCTTATTTCTTTAATTTTTTGAATAATTTAAAATTTAAAATAAATAAATTTTCAAAAAAAAGATAATTCTACATTGTAAATAAAATAAAATGGCAACCACATGAAGAAATTGCACTATGCCAAAATATGGATTTGATGTCTAGGACAACTTGGGACTATTGTCCTAATGTAATCATGTAGTCATATTTTGTTTCAAGTCACAACCATTTTTTTGATTATGGTCAAAATTATGACTAAATGATTATAAATACAACTATAAGTAATTATGATTGTAAATGTGGCCAGTTGATTAGTAATCGTATTGACTTAGAATTGACCTTGTTTGTGGACACCTTTATGAAAATTAACATATTTTTATGTATGTGTCAATGATTTACATGAGGTCTTAAATTCTTTTGGTAAATTTTTGAACTAGTTATGTCAATATGATTATCAATCTTTTTGCCCAATGTAAACAAATATAACTAATTTAACCTAAGTAATCTAATTTAGCTTATTATAACCTACTTTAGCCTAATTTAGCTTAAATAGTTTAGTTTGACATAATTTATTTTAGTTTTGGGTAATTTAATTTAACTTAATTTAATCTAATTTAGTTTAGTTCAAGTTGTTTAGTTTAGCTTAGTTTAACCTAATTTAACCTAGTTTAATTTAGTTTCGTTAATTTAGCCAAAGTAAATTATTTTAACTAATTTAAGCTAATTTAATTTAAATATTTTAATTTAACCTAGCTTAACTTAAATAAGTTAATCTAATTTAAGTAACAATTGTTTAGCCTAATGTAACTTAAGTAACCGTAGTTTAACCTAGTTCAACCAAAGTAGCATAATTGAACTTAAGTAGCCCAATTCAACATAATTTAGTTCCATCACCCAAATTCAACCAAAATAACTTATTTAAACCTAGTTTAACCAAAGTAACATACTTTAGCATAATTTAGCCAGAATATTCAAATTTAACTAAGTAATTTAATTTAGCATAGTTTAACAAAAGTAGCTTAATTTAGCATAATTTAACAAAAGTGGCTTAATTTGTTTAATGTAGCCTAAATAACTTAATTTAACATAAGTAACGTTGTTTAATTTAGGGTAACCTAGTTTGGTCTAAATTGCATAATCTAGCCTAAATAGTTGAATTTAACTTCATTTAATTAAAGTGGGTGGCCTAGGTTCGCCTAGATTAACCTAAGTTTTAAAAAATTATTGTAATACCTAGGCAACTTCAGCATTAATGTGTTGAATAACTAATATAATTTAAAGTTTTTGATTCAACATTTGAGTTTTTATTTTGAAAATTTCAACATACAAGGTTTTAATACAATACAATCATTAAATATTTCACAAGTTTTTTGTTGTCCTTTCACTTAAACTAATCACAATTTACATTGCTTTGTTGGACATGGTGTGGGTTCAAGTTTGGTTGCTTTATTACATTTTGATTGAAATTTCAAAAAAATATATATAAAATAAATTTTCCTAAAACATTTAGGAGATTAAAAATTTATAATTTGTGTTGAAACAACCGAGGTACTATGGTGTTGTTTATAGTTTTGTGGTAATTACAAAAAAAATGTTGTGCTACAATGGTTAACAATTTGAACCCTTAAAATGAAGGTGAAGGATTCAAGTCCTCCCACTTGTAACCTACATAAAACTTAAAGTTTTAGCCTTGGTGACTATCTTAGATTTTGTTGCCTTTTCATTTTAGGTGATCTAGCCTAGGCTAGGGTTTTTAAGCTAGGTCACATAGGCTAACTCACATACTTTATTTGATAAAATTTTTGATTGCCACATGGCATCACATGATTGGACCAAACAAATTTAATTTTTAATTCAAAGGTCAAATAATTCTAAAGTTAAATGCTCAATAAATGTATCATATTTCTTAAATGTATCATAGGCTACCACGTGGGAATTTAAAAAATAGTAAAAAATTTTATGTTTATATTTTAAAAATAAAACATTAATCATTGGATATGTCTTCCATGAATGTGATAATTATGATTACAGTCACGAAGGACATAGTTGCACATGATGGTTATGATCATGACCATGGATATGGCTTGTGGCATATATGACAAGAACAATGAGACTACATAGTCATGCCTAATCATATATGATAATTAAGTCTACAAATGAAACCATTTTAAAGTCTTATATGCCATGTTTTGATGTAGTGTTATGTACAACATTCCATCAAAATATTTAATTTAACATTAAAGTTATCCATAAAGTGGTACCATGTTGGTGCCCACTTGCACCCCTCTTTGCTCCTTCATACCATGTTTTTGTGTTATTTTAGTCTTAGGATAGGGGACCAAGAAGGGTCCAAATTGGGAAAACCCAAGATGCGATCCCCAAATTTAGCACATCAACTTTTTTTTTCTTTTTTTCCACTCATGGGCTGCCCACCTCTAGCTTATATTACAAGGGCTAAGTATATGGGCCCTACGGGGTTGAGGTGATGTTGGCTATTGGCTATGGCTATTGATTATTGCTGATGGGTATTGGTTATGGTTATCCACTATTTGATTTTGCTACTAACTATTGCTACAGCTATTGTTGATGGTTATAGATTATTACTATGGCTTTTGACTATTGTCAATGCTTATTGTTTTTTTTTTAGTTATTGGTTATTTTGAGGTTCAATTTTTAGAGTTAGGATTTGGGTTTTCAAAGGTTAAATATTATGGTTTACATTTTGAGGTTTTAAGATTTAATTTTTAAAATATAAGTTTGGGTTTTTTAGGGTTCACTTTTAAGGTTTAGTTAGATTGTTTTTAGGGTCTGAGTTTTAGGGTTTGGTTGTAAGGTATAAATTTGGGCATGTTAGGGGTTGAATTTAGGGTTTAAGTTTGGTCTTTTGTGGGTCCACATGGTAAGGTTTGGTTTTAGGGTTCAAGGTTAGGCTTTTTAAAGTTGAATTATAGGGTTTGGTTTAGGGTTGGGCTTTTTAAGGTTGAATTTTAGGGTTTGGTTTAAGGTTTAAAATTGGTTTTTTGCTAATACACATATTAAAGTTTGGTTTTAGGGTTTAGGATTAGGCTTTTTAGGGGATTTTAGGGTTTGGTTTAAGGTTTAAAGTTTTGTGGGTTCACATGGTAAGGTTTGGTTTTAGGGTTTAAAGTTGGGCTTTTTAAAGTCTAAATTTTAAGGTTTTTTTCTTAGGTTTAGGTTTGATGTTTTTAAAGTTTGGCTTTATAGTGTAGGAATTGAAAATTTAGGGTTTCAAGTTTAGGGTTTAATTATAGGGTTAAGGTTTTTAAAATATGAACTTTAGAATTTAACGTTATTAAAAAAAAAAACATGGTTTGTACTTTTGTAGAATATGGTTTAGATTTAAAGTATGTTAGTATTTTAAATGTAGTTTAAAACTTTCATGTGGACTTTATAAGGAAAAGGTCTTCCTTATTTTTTTTCCTTTTTTTTTTCATTTCAAGCCTTGAGAAATGTCTTCCTCAAGCTTTTCAAATAATGATGATTCCACTTCATCTTCAAGTGATGAGGATATTTTGGAAGACATGGACCAAAATGATTTTGTTATTTTTCAAATGATGGCAACAATGGGTTCCAACACTAATGATTTGTTCAATTTACATGAGATGGAATAAGGGGGGGGGGGGGTCCATTTGTGGACCCGATCATTGGTGTTTGGGATGTTTTGGGTACAATGCGAACCACACCAACATTATTGAAGACTTTGACAAACTTTACATTGGAAGAATTTGATGAGTTGGCTTTTTGAGTGGTCCCTACCATTAGAGCCAATGTTAGATCCACATGTAAATTTCATTTTTTATATTTCATGTTTTCAATTATGATTTTCAGGGCTCAGGGTTTTAGATTTGAATTTTAGGGTTTAAGTTTAGGCTTAGGGTTTTCAAGTTTGAATTTTTAGGGTTTTGGGTTTGGTTTTGGAGTTAAGGTAACAAATTCAAGTCTGAATTTTAAGGTTTAGCTTTCAAGGATTAATGTTAGGATTTTCAACTCTTAAGGTTTAGGGTTGATTTTTGCAAGTTATGATTAAGGTGTAGGTGTTTGGAGTTAAAGTTAAAGTTTTCAAGTCTCAATTTTAGGGTTTTGGGTCTAGTTTTGGAATTAGGGTTAACACTTTTAGGTCTAAAATTCAAGGTTTAGGTTTAAGGGGTTGATGTTAGGGTTTTTAGGTCTAAAATTTAGGTTGTAGGTTTTTGGGTTTAGGCTTAGGGTTTTCAGGTCTAAATTTTAAGGTTTTGAGTTTGATTTTGGAGTTAGGGTTAACACTTCCAAGTCTAAATTTTAAGGTTTAGGTTTAAGGGGTTGATGTTAAAATTTTCAAGTTTGAAATTTAAGGTTTATAGTTATTTTTGCGAATTATGATTAAGGTGTAGGTTTTTGGGGTTAGTTTAATGTTTTGTTTTGCATCATAATAGGTGAAGTTCCAATTGTATCAGGTGGGTCGTCAAAGTTTACACTTGAATAACATTTTTTGAACTTCATTATATACATAAAACATGACAATGTCACTATATATGTCGTTTTTATGTGGAATTGGTCAAAATTTGTATTGTGTGATGATGCAATATTTGTTACATCATGCATTAACCATGCACTTGAGGATGAGATCTAATGGCCCACATTTGAGGAGAAATTTAGTTTGGGTGCACATTTATAAGAAATATTAGGATGTATTGGGTTTATTGATGGCACTCTGATTGAAATTTGTAAACCTTGGCAGAATGAAGCACATGGCACATGGTTTAATGGGCTGAAAAATATACATGCAATGAACAACATTGTTATTCTAAACCATCATGGGTTGTTCATCTACATAAACATTGGTTATCCTGGCTTTTATCACGATGTGATCATCTTGTGGCACTCCAGTGTTCATAAGAATTGGTTTTAATACTTCACCCATGGTGATGACTATTTTGAGTACCTATTAGGAAATCCAAATTATATGGGTGAGGAAATGTTTATTATGCAAAGAATAAGGCGATGGGAGCTAGCACCAAATGTTGACCATGTTATAGTGTGAGTTTATAACAAGATGCATGTAAGTTTTAGGGTGTAAGTGGAGTGGGGCATAGGTGGGTTGAAAAGAAAGTGGAGGTGTTTCATGAAGAGGTTTGATTCAACCAAACCAAAATATGCACATTTGTTCCAAGCTACAACTCTCCTGATTATATTTTTACAGAGGAGATACATGGACTTCACATACGAGGTTGTTGGTGATCTAATTGCTAACTTAGCCACACGTGGTTGGACTGGGGACTTTTAGTTATAGGTGCAAAATAAGTTTAACACTCGATCTGAATTTTTCTTTCGTGATAACACTTGGTTCTTTAACTGTTTTCAGATTATTAATTTTCACATTATTCAACTTTTCATTGTTGATCTCCGCCTTGTCAGTTAGGAAAGCATGTTGAATTTGGGAAGTTGTTGAGAAATGGGATGCCACTATTGCCATGCTCTTGGATTGGCTTTACAACATCTTTGATTTTGTGATTGATTTTTCACCATTGCTTCCAAATGGTGTAGAATCCAAAGATGGGCCAGTATATGATACATGGGTTATAGGTTTAGACCAACTAGAACTTGGGGTTTCATGTATAAGTATAGATGGGCCATCAATTAGACTTTGATGTTTCTTTAAGATGTTCCTTGTTGCATGCCTGTTTGTGGCCTTCAAGCATTTTAACACTTGATCACATTACAATGTTGTTTGCTCTAAACCTTCTTGATTTGAAGTTCCTATTTTTAATTCCTTCAAAGTGTCCCATAATCAGTCTTTGAAGGTTTCTTCTAGAAGGTATGAATCAAGATAAGTGGTTTGATAATCAGTGTAAACTTGCTTCCATATAGTAGTAAGAATAAGTTTAGTAACTTGCTTCTTACCTAAACTATAATTTGCAAAATGTAGGTTGTAAGAAGTTGCCATGGTGTTGAACTAAACATAATCAACAAGTTGCCTTGGTATTATTTCTTTCAGACGAGGAGTTTTAAATCTATGCAGTGCCATAGATTCAGATACTTATGTTTCTGGTACATTTGGCTTTGAGGTTATACTTGCCCAAAATTCAACCATCCTCGGAAACATGCATAAACAAAAAATGGACCACTCACATTTAGATCTACATACATAACAGTCATTAGACATGACCTTAATTAATCAACCCTACCATCGAAACGGTCACTGGAATTTGATGACCAGAATTCAAACTAGTTGATTTCAAATCAAAACTTGAAGTCATTATAACTAAAAATGGGTAACTAAGGTTTCATGGATATGTAAATACCCATACACATGTAATTTAGTAGACGTTATAAGTCTGAAAGTTTTGGATCCAAGAAGACAAGTTTGAGGCATGTTTGAGTACCATATTCATAAGGGGCAACATATTATTAAGGTCTATGCATGGGCTGCAAACCATAAACACACATTGTTACTTCAAGCAAAAAATTTTATGTTGTAACCTTAGCTTTGGGCTCGTGACCAAGGCGAAAGCTTGCAAGGTTGCGGGCCAAGAGCAAAGCCTGGGGGTCACATCTCATGTTCTTGGGAGTGCAAAAGAGTGTCAAGGAATGAACCTTCACACTCCCAAGTGAACTCCCATTTTGGGAGTTCAAATCCCAATGGGTCCCAATGGACTTCCAAAATTTTAGAGGGCGATTGCAAGGGTCAAAACCCATTGGATTGAAGATTTTTTTATACCGTTAGAAAGCTACTGAAACATAGATGTCTAAAATGGGCTCGTATGATGCATTTAGACATTTGAAACACAAGTTATGGTCAAAAGAAAGGTCGGGAATCAAATTGGCAATTTGACTCCCAACCACTAAAAGTTGGGAATCAACTCGATTTTCGTGTGTGCAGGTGGTGTACAATATATTGTTAGAAAGCTCTTGACAAGGACAACAACTTTGCTTTAGATTTCATCTCAATCAAATGTCCACAAACAAAGTTATGAGGCCCCAAAGTCGTGAGAGTCCCATTTTTGGGAATTTCGGGACTCCCATTTGGGAGTCCTGGGACAAAATGCCATTTAGATGTGGGCCTCGTGGAGAAGCACAAAGTACATTATAAGGGGGAAGGTGGTGGCTTCCCCCAAGTCCAGGCCGTGGTGAGTCTTGTGAGTTCGAGTTTGTTCGTGGTTCGTCTTAACACCAAAAGTGTTTTAACTATGCACTAACCAACTTGTTGTTTGGTTTGTGCAAGTCCATGTGAGTGATTGAAGTGCTTGTCAATCTTCCTAGTCCCATCCCGGAACTCCAGCACACCCTTCTACCCCCGAAGTGTTGCGAGCCAAGGAGCATGCCCCAACTTCCTACTCTTCCGTTGTTTTCATCTTAGACTCACATTTGAATCTTTTGAGGAGGTTGGGAGTGCGTCACTTTAGCCTCCAAATTGAGTTTTAATTACCATGTTTTAGGGCTTATTCAGAATCACACACATGTAATCTATAAAAAAAAAATTCATTATGGTTGGACATAGATAGTGTAAGTTTCAAGGGCACATAAAATACTTAGGCACATGCAATCCAATGAACTTTATAAATTTGAAAGTAATCAAATCCAAGAAGACATGTTTCAAATGTGTTTGAATACCATATTCATTAGGGCAACATATACAAGTCTATTCATGAATTATAAAAAATAAAAACAAGTTGCTACTTTAAGTGGAAACCATAGCCTCTAAATTGAGCTTCAATTACCATGTTTCGAGGCCTACTCATAATCACACACATGTAGTCTATCGAAAAACTTGAAATCGTTATGGCTAAACATGGATAAGTAAAGTTTTAAGGATACATAAATACTTGGGTAGATTCAATCCAATAAACTTTCCCTAAATTTTATAAACTTGAAAATCATCATATCCAAGAAGACAAGTTTCAAGTGTGGTTGAGTACCATATTCATTAAAGACAACTTATTATAGTCTATGCTTGAATCACAAATCATAAACACATGTTGCCACTTCAAGTATAAGCTCTTAGCTTCCAAATTGAATTTCAATTATTAGATTTATGTAGCTACAAGTTTTAGGCCAAGGTTTTAGGAGAATATTAAAATTCACACATCAAATTCATCGAAAACTTGAAGTCATTATCAATGTAGACCAAAGCTTAGGGTTGTAGGAATATGTAAATATTAATGCGCAACAAGTCTTTAAAAATGTCAAAGTTTATTGAGTTGCAGAACCAAAAAAACACATGAAGTTTCAAACCCAACCTTCAAACTAAAGTTTCAAATGTTTGCATCATCTAAAAAGCAAAACTTCAAACAATGAATTTCAAATTGCCAACGTTGTTTCAAATAATGCCTTCAAAGTCCTTGGGTAGCAATAGTGTGGCAATAAAATACATTGTGATATTTCATAATGTTTAGGGCATGCCATTCAAGACACTCACCTGCAACTTTATGCCACACACGGTTTACTCAATGAAGGCACCACATTATAGATGGGTCCAAAAACAATTTTGGGAGGATATGTTCAATCACAAATGCATTTGTTAAAGGAGGCAATAAATGTTTTGGGTATTATCTAGGATTTTCATGGCTATGGGGACATTTTGAAGGTTTAGAGTTTGGGGTACAAGGCACAACTTTTGGAATTTGTGGAGGTGAAAAGAGGTTTTTAGTTTTTGGAGAAAAGACAAGATGTTTTGTTTTTAGTTTTGGAGGCTCAAAATTGGTTTGCTTCAAAGAGTCTTTCAACTAGCTAGTAATTAAAGTTTGGAAAAAATCACAACCCTTGCGGCAACATGTGAAGAATGACCACAACAATAGGAAAAATGCTTGCCAAAAAGAAATATTTTAAGCGAAACAATAAAAAAACTCTTCTTCTTCTTTTATACCTTGAGTTACCAAAACCATTTTGTTGGGCTAAACCTCACTTTAAAAGATCTTGCAAGTTCTTGTTTGTGCAGAGCTTAAAATAAGATGGTATTCCTTGTAACTCTTTATGTAGAACACATTAGGGTTTGCAAGTCCCAAAGCTTGCAAAAATGGCTTACTTTAAATTGTTACAGACCATTTTGATGAATCTCATAAGTTTAGGCAATGATAAAGCCCTTACAAGTGTAAACATAGGGCGATGAAACAAATGAAGTTACAAGGTGACCCTTGATAGGAAATTAATGGATCTTTTGTGGTGGGGAAAGAGATAGTCCCCTTTTTTTCTTGCTTTCATTTATAACATCCATTTATAATTATTCTACCCTTGTAGGCACACTCATTTCTATTGTTCCTAATTCCTTCATCCACAACACAAGTATGATGATTCTATTGCTCTCATTAGCATGGTTGGGAATGACCTTAATTTGATTCCTCCACTATGTTTTATCTCCTAAGGATTTTCCAAGGTATGTGTGGTATGTGTTGGTCACCTCTTCTTAGTGAGCTCTATCTCTTCCCGACTTGTTTCCTATCTCAATCAATCAAGTTGATCAATCTCATGTTTAAGCTTCCATCTCCCCACTTTAGAAATCTAGATATATATATATTTTTGCTTTAAATCCTTTCACTAGAAAAATGGACAAGCTACTCACAAAAGGATGTACTTTTAACAAATAATGACAATAGTGACACACATGTTGAAAGATCTTCAAAAATAATAATGTAATGACCATCTCTACCATAACATCCTCACTGACTTCTTCATTAGTTCCCCACAATGGGTAGCATTAGTAGAAATTGGCCAAAATGTAACAACTCTATTTGTGACTACATGCGACTATCAGTTATTTGCAATTACATTTGGACATTTTTGCAATTATTTCATGTGTTGGTCATATTTGCGACTACATTATAACTAATTTGCGACTATTTTTATGTTCATTCTTACATGTGACAACATTTAGTTTGGTTTTCATCCAAAAAAATAAATTAATGTCCCATTAGTTGTAAACATGACCAATTTAGTTGCAACCCATGATATACAAAGGTGTATTTTGTGAATTTTTAAGAATATAATTAAGTGTATTAGGATTTATAAATGTATATTTTGAATGTATATGAACAACCATATTACATGTGCATTCAAATATTATTACTAGCATAAATGGCCTCGATATTATGGTTACATTAATTAATGTATATTTTGAATATATTAAAAATTTACATAAGATATTTACCAAATATATTGTGCCCATATTACAAGTTTATCCACACCATCTTATTATACTTCTTAAATTATTACAAATTGCATTTATTAATATTAATATTACATATTAATTACATATAATAAAAAAATAAAGTTCAAAATTATCTTTGACCAATTGTTTTAAAATAGTAATATTTTACTACATAATGATCCTAACGATGATGATATTAGAATGTTAGGAAAAATAGTTATATATTTCTGAAATAATTATCAAAAATCTAATATATTATTATGTTATTTTCAAATGACTGATGTACTAATTAAAAAATAATTTTTTATTTATTAAAAAAATCATAAATCATAATAGTTCTAACAAGTGACAAAATCATATATAACAATAATAATAATAAAAAGCTAACCTAGGCTAGCTACTAATTACATTATTATTATTATAAATAGTCAATTATGAAATACCACTATATTATAATATTACTAGGAAATATTAATACATAATTTTAAGTTTTTACATTTCAAATTTATAATTAATATTTATTATTTATGAATTACTCTATGATTATAGTCAATACTGATATACAATTTTTATTTTCAGTTTTCTTATTTTTCTTATTTTATAATAATTACTTTAGTAGTTAGAATGGAAACCTAATAAATTATTATACAAATGCAGAAATTATTTTTGAAGGAAAAATACACTTATAAAAAATATAAAATGTTTATTGTAATAGTCCATAAATAGTTATAATGAGTGAAGTAATAATATGAATAATAATAGTTAACCTTGGCTACCAATTAGCTAGAATAATAATTGAATGAATTTTACTTTTACTATTAAATATTTACATTTATATTTATTATTAACTATAAAAATGAAAATAGAAATGGGAATAATTATAATAAAATAGTTAGCCTAGGCTGGGTTTTGATTATATTATTAAATTAAAAACATTAGTATTCAATATTTATAATTATTAGTTAACAATTAATACTTAATATTTCAGTTATTATATTAATTTATTTGGTTATAAAATGGTAATTAATAAGTTATTAATAATGAGCTAATTATTAAAATATTAACCAATTACTAGTTAATTAAATTGGTTGATAGATAATTATAATAAATCTATAATTAAAATTAAATATTATTACTATTTATCTAGCTAATAATTAAGTAATATATAATAATAACTAATAATATAATTAATTGAATAATCGTAATATACTGATGATTATTATTATACATAATTAATCAGTTTCTAATTTAGTTGTTAATTAATTAAGTACCAAGTTTATTAATTTATTTGTCTATATTTTATTTATTAAATAATTAGTATTTTATTATTTTATTAATTGATTTATTAGTTAGTTAGTTAGTTGTCACTTACCTACTTAATTGTATACTTTTCAAGGTGATAATGAAACCAAAACATATGGGATAAACTTTTTAATTGTAAGTCATTTGCAGTTAAACATTGTGTCATCTTGAAAAATATATAAACAATGTGCTTTGTCTTACATTTTCATATTTAAAAAGATGGGCATATGGGATGAACCAATAAAAATGACTTGACCCAAAATAAAATATAAATATTCATGTATTTACACCTAACTACCTATTTCATTAACTTACCTACCTACTTTTCTACCTACCTACCTACCTAAATAGGTGTTGGGCCTAGGGAGGTAAATAGGTCCTATTTAGATAGTTGTTTAGCCTAAATGGGTAGGTAGGTATATAGGTAGGTAGGTACCTAGTTCAACCTACATACCTAAATATTGATTTAAATTCAATTTGGACAATTCAATTGATATGCCACGTGGCAAATTTCTATTACACCATGTGTCAGAGTTTAAACCATCTAAACATACAAATTAAACATTTAAAGTTATTTCAAAATAATTTAAAAAATTATAATTATTTAAAATTGGGACACATGGCAACACATAATTTGTTCCCATTGTTCACAAAAAAAATCACATCCTAGTTGCAAGCGACAATACATATATGACTAGTCAAATAATGAAGGCATATTTTGTTGATTTTTTTTTCATCTAAAATTCATTGTCATTTGTGACTAGTGTCAATGCGATTTGTCCAACATGACTATTAGGATTTTAATTGCAAATGTTGTTTGCAACTATAAATTAGTTGTAGGGACTAGTTGCAAAATGGCCATTTTTTACTAGTTTAACATGACCTTCTTGTCACACCATGAACCAACAAGACATTGAAATTTTACCACAAATTTGAAACCTTAAGAAAGCATATTAGTTGACCTATATGCTCGCCAAGTTTGATGTAAAATATACCATTCTTGAAACAATAATCTTGCAATTTGTTAGCAAAACGTACATGCACATCATGCTTTGCCACATCTTGTTCAACACCTTTTGGTATACCATACAAGGAGTACACATAATTTGCAATACCTCTTCACAAATAGAGCGCATGCAACACAAAAAAATGTTTATTGAATTTTTGCGCCATTTTATGGTCTCATGCATTAGCATCATTAGAATCACACTAGATAGTGCATGTAGGAGCAAAAGCTCAAATCCACAGGACAATAAAAACACCAAACTCGAGAAACTAAAATCCATTTCCAAGGACATAAAACCTTAATGTATGGAACTAGAATGCATGCATGACTAAAAGTTCAAATCCACAAGGACAAAAAAAACGCCAAACCTTGAGAAACTAAAATCCATTTCCAAGGACATAAAACCTTAATGTATGGAATTAAAGCGCATGCAGGACTAGAAAGTTCAAATCCACAAGGACAAAAAATGCACTTCATGCGTTGCCACATCTTGTTTAACACCTTCTCGTATACCATACAAGGAATACATATAATTTACAAGACCTCCCCACAAACAAAGTGCATGCAACGCAATAGGGGTTTATTCAATTTTTGTGCCATTTTATGGCCTCATGCATTACTGTCATGAGAAACACACTAGAGAATGCATGTAGGATTAAAAATTCAAATCCACATAAACAAAAAAAACACAATACCTTGAGAATCTGAAATTCATTCCCAAGGACACAAAACCTTAATGTATGGAACTAAAGTGCATGCAGGACTAGAAGTTCAAATCCATAGGGACAAAAAAAACACCAAACCACAAAAAATGAAAATCTAGTCCCAAGGACACAAAACCCTAATGTATGGAACATGAATGCATGGAGGACTAGAAGTTGAAATCCAAGATAAAGACAAATAAAAACCAAACCATGAGAAGTTGAAAATCCATTCATAGGGACATGAAACCCATGTGTGGAAAAAAAAAACTGGCCAAAATACCTAGGACATGGACTTTACTTGCTTGCTTTTCATCTATAGCAATTGGTTTTTTCCTTTGCCAAAGTTCTCAAGTGGATTACCAACAACTATGGTTTTACTTCCTTGTCCAAAAGATGGCAATGCCACCTAATGTACGAAGCTCCTCAATTTGTACATTAAAGACAACAATCCCAACAACAAGCGATCATGAGTTCCAAACCTATGAGCCAATAGTTTGCAAAGCAAAAAAAATAGTAATCGCATGTATGAAAAAATCAAAGAAAGGAAAGGGGGGAAAGGAAAAACAAACTACCTTAGGAAACCTTGGAGTTGATGCAAGCCATGATGATTAAGGTGTGAGCATTAAGGTAAACATGTGAGGTAAGCAAACAAAGACGATGAAGGTGCAAGTGTAGAAATAAGGGACTGAGACGTGGCTTTTCTAGGTAATGCACGGGCAAGAAATTTAGCATGAAATTGAGTTTGTGCTGAATCTTGTTAGAAATTTGAGTTTCATGCTTCGTGGGGCTCATGTGTAATTTTTTGGTACCGTATTTGAAGTTATGTCTCATAAATAGGTCAAACATGGGCTTCTAATGCTGCATTTGCCCAACTTTACAAATAACTTTATTGTGTATAAAAAATTCATCAAAAGTTCTTCACAATAGGTAGAAGATGCATGCACATGAAGGAGTAGGTTCAATAGTTTTCTTCCCTCACTTGGGCTATGACCTTGGTGGAGTGCCTCAACCTTATGAAATTCCCCCATTAGACCATTATGCATGCATGTGCACACAAATAAAAAGTTCCTTATCAATGTTGTGCATGTAGGTATATATATATGTATGGTTTTAGACATACCTTAAATGTAAGTGCAAAATTTACATTTCATTCACATCCATATAAGGGCCACCTTAGACAAGGGTCCAAGGAGTAAGGTCCAATGAAATTGAACATTCCTATAGGTCAAAAGCTTTAAATTGATCCCAAGGCCTTTAGATGAGGGTCTAGGACTAAGACAAATTGTGATTTAGCTATATGGCATAATTTTGAAAGGAAAACCAATTGGTTTGGACAAAAAAAAAACGTTAAAGGAGAGCTCATGGTTGAAGAAGCAAAGTGTAAGCTAAGGTCCAAGGTTACTCATTTCTTTGTATTTTTGTTTTTTCCCAATGTTTTTTTTTACCTTGTTGTTCAAATTTTGTGAGAATGGAAGACATGCTATGGATTGAAGACATTGTTGAGGTCCCACCAACTCTACCATTTTTTACTCTTTTAAGAGTCAACATGGTTAGTTTTGTGGATCTTCACAAGGTGGTTGTTAGAAGGAGTGCAATTTTGGCTCTTCCAAGTGCACAAAATAGAGGTCAATCAAAAGATGGGCTAAAAAGTGAAAGGTTGAAATGCTAATTTACACAAATGGAAGGGGATTTGGATATACAAGAAATCCCTAAATTGGTTTCATTTCAAAGAAAAGAGAAACAAAGAAAAAAATGGTTGTAATGAAAGATGAAAAACATGAAAAAGTTGAAAAAATATGATTTTTTAAAAACCATGAAAAAAAAAAAGAAAAAAAAAAGACCAAAGATTAACCTAATATTCTCACATGTCAATCACACATTGGACCTTCAAGTTGGACCCTAAGCCTTTAGACACACTCATTGTACATTAGGAAAAAACTGTTTTATTTAATGGAAGAAGGGTCCAATTCAAGGTTCAATTTGCTTTAGTGTAAAACGAATAATCTTATCTAGTGATGAGAATAATAATTCAATATATCCATAAACCAAAAAAAGAAATTGTTTTTAAAGTTTTGAATTAAAATTTATTTTTTTATGGCCGGTAGATAGGTAAGTTACTAGTCAGTTCTTCAGGCCGAGTTGGGGGCGGGGGGGGGGAGCGTGGTTTTAAATGGAAAGCGGTGCGGAGTGATGAGCCCGCGCATTCGCTGGGTGAGTAATGAACAAATTACATCCCAGAAACTAACGGGTGGCCTGCGCGACCTGGCCTCGTACTTCGCTCCCCGACACCGATCGTCGTCGCGTTTTCGCGCTGCTCTCGTTTCTCACCTCTGCTTCTTCTTCTTCTTCTTCTTCTCGTGAAAATTTGCTCGTGGATCTGCGTCTTCGACAACTCCATTTCATTCGATTTTCGATTCACAACAGTCCTCGTTTTATACAAATATCACATGTCAATTTTTGTTTCCGCTTCGTTTCTAGCCGTTTATGTCATTTTATTTTTGAAAAATTCAGTGACCAACAACAGCGGCTACTTGGAGTTGGTTTCTTCAGAGCTTTTTTGCAGCGATCTTTCTTTCAGCACGTTGTGATTTGTTTCAGTAGGTTTTGAGCATTTGGAAGTTAGTTTCTTTCTTCTCGTTGCTTCAAATTTGTAGCAATAAACCTTCCTTTTTATGGTCTTGTGTTCCTTTTTCAACTCTTCCCCGGTTTCATCTGCAAGTTTTGCTTTCTTATCAGCCTGAAGCATTCTTATTGTTCTTGTCTTTTGCTCGTCTTGTTTTGCATCTTGTTGAGCTTTTTTCCCCCCTCCTTTTCTCCATCGTCCGCTCCCTGTGATGTTCACGTCGATGGCGGTTCACGTTCTTTGATTCGGAGTTTCTGGTTGAGGACATCGTTGGAGAATTTCCTGCGGTTGTGTTTGCATCTCTGTGTTGTGTTTATTGCACGCGTGAGGATAATTAATGCGGTCGCATTCTGTTATTGTTGTTGCTCATGCTGCCGCTGTTTCTTGGCTAGAGTGTGTGTCTTGATTGCAACAGATGCTATGCTCTCTAGAGAGAAGTTGTGTCTTTGGCATTGTTGTAGTTTGAGCTGCGTAAGGCTTTAACGTGCATACATACAGTACGGGTGAAGGAAGCTGCTGCAGTTGCGCATTACACGGAGAGAGAAGTGGCTGCTCCGTCATCGTGCGTCATTAATGCGTTGAAGAAACCGTTCATGAGTTGCTGCAGCACGAAGCCGAACTGGTACCGAAACGTGCTTGCTGTCTGGACGTGGCTGCTGTCGACAGCTTTTGCTGGGGTTGTTGGTGCTGCAAGCCTTTTCAGATCTTCTTATCCAGGTTCTAATAAACCTTCTTTGTCTCCCGGATTCTTCAGCGGGTCAAGCTGGCGAAATCAGAACCTGAGCTTTGCAATTTCACTTTCAGTATGAGCAGACAGGAGGAGGAGGATGATCTGGAGGATTATGAGTCGGAGGAACCTACAATGCACAGGTGGTCGACGGAGGGGTTCTTGACGGGATATCCATCGGCGAGCCCCAATATTGAGTGCGTGGAACTGCAGGATATGAAGCCTCTGAAGGCGATGGGGGATGTAGATCATTCTAGGAGAGGAAAGAACGCGAAGAAGAAGAAGGAAGCCAAGAAGCCTCCCAGCGTTCCATACTACAAGCTATTCTCCTTTGCAGATCGTTATGACTTGGTGCTCATTTTTCTCGGCGCTACCGGAGCGTGTGTGCATGGTGTTGCCATTCCCATTTTCTTCATTTTCTTTGGCAAGCTCATCAATGCTTTTGGTGAATACTTCGCTAATCCTGAAAAAATGAGCGCCGAAGTTGCCAAGGTCCGCTTCGATCCATGTCAACTGAATCTGCTCCTTCTCAGATATTGAGAAGTTCTCTGGAAGTACTTGCTATGCATCTCTAAATGTACCGTTCTGCATTGCAAGAGCATCTGAAGCTGCAATCCGTATGTGCAAAGTCTCTGGACAGTTTCATTTTAGAGTTTGTTTGTCTAGAGTCTTCTCCTCACCAATGTCCAGCCATGACTTGTCATGGCACTCAGGTGTAGGAATGACCTCGTTTTGCTTTCAGTATCAAGAAATTCTGCCCGTTTCAGCCTCTCCAAGAACACCTTTTTTGTTTCAGCAATGCAATTCTCTCTCTTGCAACCCATTCATGAAATGTACTCTGTCATCTCAGAAAACTCTGTTTTCAGAGACTTTGCAGTTTCCATGGTGAGCATAGTATAATAAGAACATTTAGTAGTTTGTGGAACAGGAAACAATTGAGCAGTTCTGATGATGGGTTATAAAGATGCCAGGCAACTTACACAAGGCGAAAAAAGAATCCAAAATACTGAGCATTCTCTCTTCACTGGACTGCAGAATGCGCTGTACTTCCTCTACTTGGCTATTGTGGTTTTGATATCTGCATGGCTCGGTAATTCCTCCTACAATTTTGCCGAGACTTGTTTACTGCAGAGCACAGATGAGTCCCAGGTTGTTTATAAATTAATTACTTCTTGGGATCTTCTGTTTGCATTGCCAACCAGACATACAGACTACTGTTGTCTTCTGCTGCAGAATATTCGAAATGTTATGAAGGTTTTGTATTCCAGCTCAAAGATTCCTAATTTCAATATATGGAATCCCTTGAAACATACATTTGCTTGTTGCTGCCATGTCTTTGAGCTCCAGTGGAAACCTATGGTATGGCCTTGGAAAAGTTGGGCAGGAGAAGACATTTAGACTTATCTGTCCTCCAGGCAATTGTCTCTTTCAGAAGATTCGTCTCTTTTATGTGTCGAAGAATTTTTCGATTGACAAGCTGTTGATGCCATTTGCTACATGGGTGCAGAGGTGGCTTGCTGGATGCAAACAGGTGAAAGGCAATCCGCTCGCATGAGGGTGTCTTACTTGCGAGCTATGCTTTCTCAGGATGTTGGGTTTTTTGATACTGATTGCAGCACAGCAGAAATTGTTAGTCGCATTTCGAGTGATACTTTGCTGGTGCAGGATGCCATCAGTGAAAAGGTACACTACCTCCTCCCATTATGGGTTTGGGTATATGACATAGACCTATGTTTGCACTGCAAAATTTCCTCCGCATTTCTTAATTGAAGCATTTTAGGAGTTTGATGAGAGCAATATCCTGTCACAACCCTTCTGGCTGCAGTTGGATCCATTGCGCAGAGCCCTATTTGACTTGCTTTTATGTAGTGGAGTTGCTTGATCGATTGTGTATGGTTATTGCAGGCTGGAAACTATGTACATTACATGGCAAGGTTTATTGCAGGTTTTGCTGTGGGCTTTTCTTCTGTGTGGCAGCTTACACTTGTCACCCTTGCTGTTGTCCCTCTGATAGCATTAGCTGGTGGTGCATATGCTGTTGTTATGATCGGAATCACTAGCAAGAGCCAAAAAGCATATTCTAAGGCTGGGGAGATCGCTGAAGAGGTAAGTTGGTGGCCAATTGTGACTTGCTCCAAAATCGTTGTTTCAGTAGCTTGTTTCTCTCCTTTTGCTGGAGAGTGTAGGGTCTTAATGTGTATCTAGTGCATAGCTACATCCATATGTTTTTTGGAGAGCTTGTGGTAGCCAATTTTCTGGGCTGCAAGTTCAAGATTGGTAGCAATCTTTATACCCTGTTATGAGCCATTATAGTTTTTTCACTCATGCATACCATTAAATTATGATTTGTCAGGCAATTGCTCAAATACGCACAGTGTATTCTTTTGTGGGGGAGTCAAAGGTTGTCAGTAACTACAAGCGTGCATTGGAGACCACTCTTAAACTTGGCCAAAAAGGAGGCCTGGCCAAGGGCTTTGGTGTTGGGTCTACTTATGGGCTTCTATTTGGGGCCTGGGCCCTACTTTTGTGGTATGCAAGCACGTTAGTACTCAGTAAGGTCACCAATGGTGGGCAGGCATTCACCACAATCCTGAATGTTGTTATCAGTGGCATGTAAGTCCTTCACCATGTACCGTGTTGGCGATTGTGGTCAGAGTTAGATTGACCTCCTGATGCTTGTCAATTTGGCTCTGCCTACTTCTTGTGGCATTATGGTCAACAGAATTTGGCTAATAACTGTGAAGTGATCAATTATCATTTGGATGGTATTTACAACCTTACTTGTTGTTGGTATGTGCAGTGCCCTTGGTCAAGCTGCTCCGAATCTAACAACCTTTGGTAAAGGCAAAGCTGCAGGATATAACATTCTGGAAATGATAAGCAGGAAGCCACTTGTGGATCGAAACACAGAGGGAATTATACTGTGTCAGGTCCGGGGCCAGATTCAGCTGCAGAATGTGTGCTTCAGTTACCCATCCAGGAAAGATGTACCTGTTTTCCAAAACTTTTGTCTCACCATCCCTGCAGGAAAGACAGCAGCCATTGTTGGTGGCTCAGGCTCAGGGAAGAGCACAGTTGTCTCATTGATTGAGCGCTTCTATGACCCCTGTTCAGGTAAAATCATGAATGATAGGTACTGCAGGTCCTTCTGAATCAGCACTGCTAGAACTGGAGACCATTTCATCCATAACTGCTGATTTGGTGATGCAGGTGAGATATTCCTTGATGGGTTCAATATCAAGAGCCTCGAGCTGCAGTGGCTGAGAGAGCAGATTGGATTGGTGAATCAGGAGCCAGCCCTGTTTGCTACTAGTATCCTTGAAAACATCCTTTATGGAAAAGACTGTGCAACCATGGAGGAGATTCGTGAGGCTGCAAAAGCCGCCAATGCCCATTCTTTCATTGAGGGACTCCCTGATGGCTATGATACCCAGGTTTGTGTGATGAACAAAGCAGTTAAATGATCTGTGCACATTTCAAAGCTCAGTGAACCTTCTTCTGTACCCCTCATTCTTCATTAGACACAGCTGCAGGAAATTTCTTTAACACCCATGCCTTCTCAATGTGGATGATGATGTATGGGCAGGTAGGAGAAAGAGGTGTGCAATTGTCAGGAGGGCAGAAACAGCGAGTTGCAATTGCCCGTGCCATGCTTAAGAATCCTAGCATCCTCCTCCTTGATGAGGCCACCAGTGCACTTGACTCTGGATCTGAGAAGATTGTGCAGGAAGCACTTGACCAGATAATGGTGGGCCGGACTACAGTGGTCATAGCCCACAGGCTTTCCACTATACAGAATGCTCACATGATAGCTGTGGTCCAGCAAGGTTATGTGGTAGAGACTGGCACACATGATGAACTGATTGCTAAAGGCGGGGATGGAGTGTATTTTCAACTTGTGAAGTTGCAACAAGCTGCAGGACTGAACAAGGCGATTGAATTCAAACCTGAAGACACTGACAGTGCAAAAATAACTGCTGCAACTAGGTTACAAGGATATTTACCTTCTCTTTGGCTAGAGGAAGAGTTCTAGTGTGAAACCCTCACAATTATTTTTATCGTGATTGCTGCCATGCTGCCAGAGAACTGAAACAGATCTTCTCGGATGAACATAACATAATAACTGAATGAGCTGGAGTGGTGTTGATACTTGAGCTCCATTATGATTACAGTCTTATCTGTGACAGGCTGTGAGATATCAGCTGACAAGTATGTCTTGGCTTGCATCTGTGGAGTTGACAACACTTTGTACAGGATCACAGTTCTAGACAGGATGAAAAAGAAAGTCTCTGGCAGACCGCATTTGAGGCTAATTGTGGTTTTGAATTGATCCTGCAGGCACTCCCAGGGTGGTTCCATGTCACAGCATTGGAGCCAGCGCTGGAGCTTCAAACTTGGTGAAAGTTTTCGAATGGTGGGAAGTTTCCGTGCAGTTGGCCCTCATCCTGAGATAGAATCCTGGTTAGGGGCTGAACATGAAGCACCTGAGCTGCCTTCAAGGGCCTATCCACCTCCTTCTATGTGGAGGTTAATGAAGCTAAATGCACCAGAGTGGCCCTATGCTTTTCTTGGATCACTTGGGGCTATCATGGCAGGCTGTCAGACACCTTTGTTTGCACTGGCTATTAGTCAGATGCTAGTTACATTTTACAACCCTGTTGCAGCCTATGTTCGGCATGAAGTTGCCAAAATTTGTTTCATATTTGCAGCTGCAACTGTAGTCACTGTTGGAATCTATGTGCTCCAACACTACTTTTTTGGACTTACAGGGGAGCACCTCACAATGCGTATACGGGAACTCATGTTTCAATGTAAGGAACTTTCTTGCAAACTACATGATTCTAGGCTGGTAGTCTGGTCATGTTGATGAGTGGGTCAGAAACTCAAAGAGCATCCCACACTGAGCAATTTACTTTGATTAGCAGTTCATGAGATTCAATTTGCATTCCACATTAATCCTAGAATCCTGTGTGCTGTTCAACAGCAATACTCCAGCAGGAGGTGGGCTGGTTTGACAATGAGGCCAACAACAGCAACCTTTTGGCATCACGCCTAGCCACAGATGCAACAATGGTCAGGGCTGCTGTTGGAGACAGAATGTCAACAATTTTGCAGAACTTGGCCCTCGTCATAACTGCCTTTTGCATTGCTTTTTATCTGCAGTGGAGGGTGGCTGCTGTTATACTAGGCACATTTCCACTGCTCATTTGTGCAGCTGTGGGTGAGGTATGCAGAGTCTCATGTTGAAGTCTTACATGTACTATTGAATAGGCTCCTGCATCTCATAAACTAGACTGAACTGTAGCTTGAATGATGAGGGTAATGGAAGCCCTTTGAAGTTTCTGGCATTTCTTTAGGAATATGGTCACAAGTACCCTTATCAAGTGGTACTCTCAGTTATGCAGAAGAGCCCATATGAAAGCACATGTGGTATTTTCCACCTAATTGCAAGGATTTCCAGTTATATGACCTTGCAACATGTATTTAGCTACAGCTTGGTATTGAGGCCTTGAAACTCTTTTGGGGTTGATATGGACAGCAACTGTTCTTAAAAGGCTTTGGTGGAGAGCTTGCCAAAGCATATGGAAGAGCAAGCATGGTTGCTGGAGAAGCAGTGGGGAACATTCGCACAGTTGCAGCATTTTGTGCAGAGGACAAAGTGTTGGATCTATTCATGCATGAGCTTGAAGCGCCCAAGAAGCAATCAGTCATGCGGGGGCAGCTCTCAGGTTTTGGTTATGGTCTCTCACAGTTCTGCATGTATTCCTCCTATGGACTAGCCTTGTGGTATGCATCCACACTTGTCAGGGCAGGTAAGGCTCAATTTGGAGATGTCTTGAAGACCTTCATGGTGCTCATTATCACTGCCTTTGGGGTTGCTGAAACACTTGCACTTGCACCTGATATTGTAAAGGGATCTAAAGCTCTGGCCTCCATCTTTGAGATTCTTGACCGACAAACTGCCATAGATCCTGAAAACCCTGTGGCAGAGGAGGTTACCCGTGTGAATGGGGAAATAGAGCTGAGGCATATTGATTTTGCATACCCCTCACGACCTGAGATGCAGATTTTCACCGACTTCAATTTGAAAGTCAGAGGGGGAAAAAGCCTTGCACTAGTGGGGGCAAGTGGATCAGGTATGCCACGAATTGTTCGTTGGTAGGGTGCATTCTCTAATTGACCTCTCTATCTGCTCTTCCTAATCGTGCTATTCTCAAATGGACATCTCATCAAATGCCTGTATGTAGGTCTGGTTCACTCCTTTTCAACAGGCCAGAGAAGCATGTCCCTTCACTTCTTCATAGGCCCTTTATTCATGCAAATGGAGCTTTTATGAATTGTAAACTGCAAGCCACAATTCACAATGCTAAAGAAGCTGCAGGTATACGTTGATGCACTTACTGATAAAAGCTGCTCTCTACAGGTAAAAGCTCTGTCATTGCGTTGATTGCACGGTTTTATGACCCCCTTGCGGGAAAGGTTATGATTGATGGAAAGGACATTCGGAAGTTGAAGTTGCGGTCACTTCGGCGCCACATAGGGCTTGTTTCACAGGAGCCCTCACTGTTTGCCTGCACTATTTATGAGAATATCATTTATGGGAGGCATGGTGCAACTGAAACTGAGGTCATTCAAGCTGCTAAAGCAGCAAATGCTCACAGCTTTATCAGTGGATTACCCAATGGGTATCAAACAGAGGTAGGTGAGAGGGGTGTTCAGTTGTCTGGTGGACAAAAGCAGCGAGTAGCAATCGCACGTGCAGTTCTAAAGGACCCTGCTATCTTATTGCTTGATGAAGCCACTAGTGCTCTGGATGCCCAGTCAGAAAAGCTTGTCCAGGACGCTCTGGACAGGTTAATGCGTGGCCGGACCACTGTTGTTATAGCACACAGGTGAAAGCCTTAACCTGCACTGGAGACTGTTGGATACAATTATTGACTGCTCTCAAATGCAACAGAAACTCAGGATCCAGATAGTTTGCCTGAAATTTCAGCCTGATTATGATATTCTTATATACAACCCACTGTTAGGAGCTGGTGAATTACATGGGTAGCCGTTGCAGCTTCTCACTGCTATTCATGATGATGGTCTGACAGTTTGTGAGCAACCCTCATAAGGTTATGACCACACTGATTGGTGTGTTTCCTTCAAGGTGTTTTTTGGGAGATTTGTCTGCAATCTCATAGATAAGTTAACATCTGTTTGCTGGACAATTGCAATATTGGCTCAACACAATGGCTTCTATATGCAGGCTATCCACAATCCAAAATGCCAACTCTATAGCAGTAGTCCAGGAGGGACGAATTGTGGAACAGGGAAGCCACCGGATACTAATGTCCAAAGTTGGTGGCACCTATGCACAGCTTGTCAGTCTACAACAGCACAATGGTGATAACAGAACACTAGGCAGCCTCTCATAGTTGGGAATTGCATTACAAAGAACTGCATCATACACAGGCTGCTACACATATAGCACAGCTCACTGGTAAGTTCTGCCAACATCAACATATTTTACCTCTACAAGCATCTGTGTTAGACTAGAAAGGTAAGAACATGATGCACATCTTAAGATATGTGTTCCCTTCACACAGAAAGAGTTACTCCGGAGAGCCTCACATTTGAGTGGAAAAGACAGCTAAGATGTAAAACTGAAGTGAGGTCATTTGTAGGACAACCTTACTTTTAGAACATGATCACTTGTGATGGTGTAGGTGTGTTGTCTAGTCAAAATCAGAGGTAAGGGGTTCTCCTCAGAGAAGGCCAAATTGGCTCCTCCAGAGATTTGTGGGAGAATTCTCAAAGATTCATAATAATACTCAAAAAGAAGCAAATTCAAGCTGTAAACCAGCATTGTCAAGGTTTGTTTGCAATTGCTTTTGTAAATTGAGAGCCCATGTAAGCCTTGCCCTTTAACTTCCAGTACTTTCTATGTTTTCTGCAAGCTTGATGTGCTTGGACAGGGATGTCTCTCTATTTTGTATACTGTTAATTTGTGCAATTGCCACAAGACAAATTTACTTGCTTACCTTGGAGACAGGAGTCAGAAATGGTACATGAAGGTCTGAAGATCCCACTGTGCCAAGAACACATGCAGGCATTTCTGTAAGCCTTTATTGACAATAACCATGATTGCGCTTGTAAACAAGTTTACTTGTGCTCCATCATATTTGCTTGTAATCTTAGTGATAGGTCAGGGCATGCATCTGCAAACTCCTAGTTTGTATGAGTGCTTTCTCATGCTCTCTAACCAGGTTGGTTTCAATGCTCCTAAGGAAGCTGTTACAACTTGCACTAACTCCTGCATTTGAACAGTCACTTTAGCATTTTTGTATGTTGTGACAATTTCTGGCAAGTGTGGTATTTATGTACTAACTGGTTCATGCTTTATTTCATCATCAGCACACAGTTTTCATATCTTAAGATGAAAACAAGACTGTGCCTTCAGCTGCTGTTTTGCAATTGGTTGAAGGAGCTGCTGCAGTCAGACAGAAATGCAGGTGGGTTTATGTATTGTATTTCCCATTGCTTTCTGACATTTGACAGAAACTCAGCTCAACAATTCTGTACAATTTTTTGCCTGAAATATTGTGTAATTTTATCTTATACTTATCTATAGCCACCAATTGGAATTGGGAGCTGATGAAGACAGTAAGGGAGAGTTAAGGCAGCTAGTCACTGCTATTCTTGAAGGTCGAATCCGTGGTGGGTTCACACGAATGATGGTATTATGACTGCACTCACTCGTCATATTGATTTGAGTTGTGCTGTAATTTTGCCTTCAATGTGCTGTATAATAGTCGTGTGCTGTATAATTTTGCCTTCAATGTGCTACTGTGGAATGTTCTCTGCAATCTCATGTATATGTTCCTGTCTCATTTGAGGAGGAATAAGTGATGCAGAAACTTGGCTGTAATCCTTGCCGTGTTTAGACAAGGTAAGCTTTCGGGAGCTGTTAGAAAAGTTGATTTCCAGTACAAGGGAAACAGTGATTTTCTATTTACTCAATTAACTTGTTGATTTGGTTGTGCAACATCCATGTAGTTATACAACAGGTTATAGTTAGCCCAACTATAACATGTTATATAATTCTGATTGCATGTGCCAACAGAAGCCAAGCAAACCAAGAATTCTCAAACAGCCAAATAATATGGATATGCAGGTTCTTCTTGTTCTCAGGTTAGAGTACCATGCCATATAAACCTCATGAAAAATAGGAAATATTAATCTATATGAAATAACAGGTATGTGGGTCTGTGTGAGGACTTTTGTTCCTACTTACAAACCTATTTGATACTTGTATACATACTTGTTTACAAACCATATTCTTCTCTCTTTACAAATCTATTTGCATGTTTGGAATGAGTCCACAGTAATGAAAGTGGTATACAACTCGAGTCCCAAAAATGTTTTATTGATCATGCAAATAAGGGAGAACACAAACATGGCAAGTGCTAGGCAGGCCCAATTGTGCCAATGTGTTTTCACCCAAAAGACCTTTGTAGGATGTCTGAATCTATGCTATGATAAATAGTAGAGGTGGAGTCTGATGTTAGGGGAAAGGTTGTTTAGATGTATGACCCACCCCCACAACTCTAATCTAGATTAAATATTATTAGTGTATGGAATTAATACATTACATTTAAGTCATGTGAGATACCTAATTAATGATAACAAGATGTTTGAATTTTTTTCTCATCAAGTTTTGGGGATTACATTGAAATCAAAGAAAGCAAGATTACAATTTTTTTGAATTGGTTTTCCTGGATATCCTTTTGCTATGGGAAGTGAGCCACCCCATTCAAAAGTTTAAAATAAAACTTAGTTTTAGCAGTAGTTTGAAAGCTTAACGTTTTGAGGCACATTGAACCGATGAATGCCAGACATAATCATGAACATAAAAAGCCATCACCTATTGTGCCAAAACAAACCCAAATACAAAACTTGTGTACTCACATCATACAAATGTGTCAAGTTAACTTTGAACCTATCTTTGTCAAAATGTTAATATTGCAGTGCCTTGATTTGCTCTTTACACTTGTTGGCATTATCTTATATATAACATGTTTTTGTATGCATGTTCATGGAAGTTTTTTAAGTGGAGCATGTGGACTTGTGTCATTTGAGGTACCCTTCAATGTTGTTTTATTAATAATACTCTCATAACAAAGTGCATTGCACTAAGGTAGGAAACACAAAAGAAAAAGAAAAAGACTTCTCCTTCATAGTTTGGGGAACAACACAAAGAAGCAAGCAAGCAAGCATATTGACAAGAAGCTCACCAAAAATGAATAAGCCAAAGCAACATTGGCATATTAGCATGTCCATGTGAATCAACTAGGTTGGTGTGGAGTAGCAAATATGTGTGGAGAAAAGTATGTTAGCAAGGAACATAATGTCACATGCAATTTAAATGTTACTCTGGAGGTCAATCAGACAAAGTAGCAACATGGTGGAGGTGACAAGCTTACTTATTGCTATGATGACAAACAAATTTTTAAAATCAAACCAATCCTCATTGGTTGATTGATTATAGCTTGTAGAGCAAGTGCGTCATGTGGAAATGAGAAGCTTGATTGCAAACATGCTTGTTCCTTTTATGATAAACAAATCAAATCAAACCTTGTTTGCTCACCAAGTAAAAGCCTTGTTAAAGAAACCAAGTAGAACGAGTAGATTGGTGGGCAAGTTGGAAGTACCAATTAGAAAAAAAAGGAGGGGTGGGAACATGCAAAAGGAAGGGGGAAACAAAGGAAAAGTAGAAATAGACAAAAGTTTTTTTTTAAAGGCGACCTTGGCCACCTTGCTCTTCATGACATGCTCATTCTCACAAAGTCATTGCCATCCTTCATCTAGGGTTAATACCAACGTAGGTGCTGGTTGAACTCCCAGGGTAACACATGGCCTTTAGGCAGGCCTCATAAATTTGTGCGTTCGCACAAATCAAACAAAATAAGCTAATTTGTGCATTCTCCCTTGGTCAAAGTTGTGCATCCATCTTTATTTGGTGCACTTTGTGCGTCTAAAAATAG
>Ga0116231_10001342_pt1 | contig 49943 bp, 28 predicted proteins | sample S1TSphgellanicum_2_FD_89695 | JGI IMG/M metagenome (GOLD analysis project Ga0116231, IMG submission 89695) | Host-associated microbial communities from peat moss isolated from Minnesota, USA - S1T2_Fd - Sphagnum magellanicum MG | ecosystem: Host-associated > Plants > Peat moss > Unclassified...
CCCGTGGCTCGTCCTAGCACCAAGTGTGCTCTAACTTTGCACTAACCACTTTGTGTGGGTTGTGTGCAGGCCCGTGTGAGTGACTAAAGCTTGTCAACTCTTCCTAGTCCCATCCCAGAGCTCTAACCCGCCCCTCTACCCCTCAAAGGGTTGTGAGCTAGGGAGCGTGCTCCGACTCCTCCTTATTCCGCTACTTTCTACTTGGGCTCACATTTGAGTCCCTTGAGGAGTTGGGGGTGCGTCATAGTTTAAGTTATTTATTTACTTACCTAGCTAACTAACTTAATCTCGCTACCTAACTACTTGCCTTAGCCTACCTACCTACACATGTACCCACCTACCTATTTAACCAACCCATTTAACCAAACTATTTACCTACCTAATTCAATATGTAGGTAATAGATAGGTAGGTAATAAATACATAGGCTAACTAGGTTACATACTTATTTATACCTACTTACATATATCTTATTTTACTTAGGCTTAGGCTAATTAGCTAAATAGGTAGGTAGGTTAGATAATAAGTAGTAAGAAAATGGATAAATAAGTAGGCTACCTTTTTATGGGACAAAGGATGTGGGATAGTGTTGAAGTGTTTCCCTTTCATGAAATTTATTCCATATCTTTTGGCAACAAGTTGAACTTTGTAAAATATGTAATTAAGAATAATTCACACATAATACGTGCACTAGAAATATTCAAAGTGCAAGCACCACATGGGATGAGCCAATAAAAAAAGCTTATGAACAACAAATTAAATAGGATCTTTTTTACCGAAACTTACTTGTACTAACCTAGCCTAACCTTATCTATTTATTTACTTTACAACCTATTTTTATGCCTAGCCTAGGCTTTGGTTACTAGTTAGGTTAACTGGTGATCTAGTTGATTAAGCCTAGGTTCGGCCCAAGTTGCTAGTTATATGGCCTAGGTTACTAACTAGGTAGTTATTATGATTTTTGCTTAATTGTCCCAAATTACTATGATATTGCATAGGCACATATTATAAATTTTCTAATACATTGGGATGCTTTAGTTAATGGAACAATTTCATTTTTTCAAAACATGAAACTTTGATAATATTGACACCATGTGATGTGGTAAGTTATATATTTGGGAGATATATTGATACAAACAAAGTACAATCAAAGTACAATGTGATCATATTTGAATTTAAAATGCTTTTAGGATTAGAATGCTATGTTCATTTACATTACGATTTTATCATTCAAATTGCATTATGTTTTTACATCATTTTGGCATGGAATACTTTGTTAGGGATGATATGGAAAATTGCCCATTTGGGACAATACTTTTTCCAAGTTAACATGCTTTCACCCAATTAATAAGTAGGTTGTAGGAAATAAGAGGAAGGTAGGTAAGTGGGTAGGTAGGAGGGATGGAGGTAAATATGTAATAAGTAAATAGGTAGATTATAGGATGGTAGGTAGGTAGGTAGGTTAACTTAAGCTACCTACCTAACCTAGGTAGTAACTAACTTTGTTTATTAATTAGCATAGGATGTCCAATTTGATTCAAAAGCTAATGACATTTTGATCAAGAATGTCATTTGCTTTTTCCAACTTGACTAGATGTCCCACTTGATAAAAACCATTGGTCATTTTGATCAAGGTGGTTAATCTTTTGTTCAACTTGATTGGATATTCAATTTGATAAATAGTCAAATAGGTCATCCTAATCAAGTAATTAGTAAAAATTACACATGTCATTTAACCCTTAAACCTTTAGTTAAAATCTACATGCCACTAGTAAAAAAAGATTGGTAGTCAATGTGGATTGTTTGAAAACTTGTTTTTGTAGTAACTTGAACAAAAGTCCATAATTTAATGTTTTCATATGAGATGATGCAATTTTTTTTTAAAAAAAATCTTCATTATATATGTACTCAATCCAAGTCCCTATTAAGTTTATAATCCAGCTATTAACCCTAGTCAAAGTTTAATGGTTTAAATTTTGTCAATTGGTCATCTTAGAATTCAATTTCAAAAGTCCATAGCACTTTTAATTTGAATAACATTTGCATAACAATCAATTGCATTACATATATATTCAAGTCTATAATCTAAAAATGAGTTTTTATTAACAAATCTTAACACATACCATAACATGTCCCAATTTCAATCACCCCAATTGCAAAAAAATTGCCACTATGATTCCAAAATTGGTCCATGCTAGCATGCATTGACTTGCTACTTGCATTAGTCACAAATCTTGTGCTAATCAAGTACCTTCCACTTTTTGCAACACTAATAGTAGTATCACCTTCTTCTTCTTGCATTCTCACTCCTAATGCCCCTTCTCATAGCAATAATTAAATTACATCTTCCTTTTGAGCTCAACAATTGCTCTCTTCTTCTTCACCTCTAAGTTCAACTTGTTAGAACTTCTCTTGAATTAGAAGAATAGAAAGCTTTGTCACCATTGCCTTTTCTCGTGAAAGTCTTTGTTAATGTTCCCTCGATAGTCACACAATTTTATTTTGAAGAGTCTTCATCACCTTTGAGATGATGTGCAAGCATGTATCACATGCTAATAATCCATTAGTAGGTTGCATAAGATCATAATGATTACAACATTTTTAGTGCTTGGCTCACCCATATCAAGTTGAGCTAGGTTGCCATAGATCAATTGCAATAATGAATGACATATGTTGGTCAAGCTTAATCCAAAGCTCAAAAAAATTGTCACTACTTGAAATGTTTGTTATCTTTCACATTTTGCTCAATGTACATAGTAATTAAGTGACCCCACATGTTGTTGTTCATGTTCTATAATTGACTAGATCACTCATGTGCTTGTTTTCAATTGATGCATAGATTAGCATCACAATTGTGTTGTCACACTTGAATGCCTTTTTACTGGGTGCTTTAGCAAAACGATATAGTTATGCACACCATGCAAAAAAGAAAAGACATACAACCTATTTACAAAGCTAACCATGAGGTATGTACTAGTTGTAGTAGAAGGTCATAGATTCATAGAGCAATTGATCAAGTTTATGCTCTTTGATTTGCTTTAGTACTGAAAATCACACTACTTAAGAAATTTAAACATAATAATGTGCACATTCACTTATGTGCATGTTGCGAGAATTGACAACCTGGTTACAAAGCTAATGTAAATCAAGAAAAATCATTCCAAGATGGGATCGAAAAATCATCTAATCAAAGTGACCACACATTACTTACAAGCAAGCCAAAGAAAGAGAGAAAGATTACATCTATTTTATTTTGGGAGTGTGCAAAGTAAAAACTTTATTTGGTGATGAGCCAAAAGAGGTCCAGATCATCCCTAAAGAATTTCAATTTTGGATGCACCCCACAGCTAGATTATTAAGATGAATCATGCTATGTCCATTGACAAAGGATATACCTATCAGATTATATATGTATACCTGGTTAGTCACCAAAACAAACCTTGTTGTAGTAGTCAGTTGACAGATTATACACCAAGATGATTTTTTTTAATGAAGAGAAACCATTGCAGGCTGAAGTGAATAGCCTGATTGTGTGATGAATCATGATCAGTTTTCAGTTTGCAGCATTCAGCTGCTTTTGTGAAATTGGATGCTATTGATGGTACCAACTGTTAGAGCGTGTACCAGGAACCTATTCATCAGCCAAGAAGGAAACAGAAGCATTGTACAAATCTGCATGGCAATGATTATAACAATTGCAAGCTTTCACATTCATCAATCTTCTTCATGCTTACATTCACATGGTCAAGACCTAGAGATGGAGGGGTTTGAAATTGCAAATTTGTCTCTCAAGTTATGAATGCCTTCCATTCTTGCGGATTCTTTTTTGGCCTGAAGATGCTTTGGATGATGTGACCATGGACTATGTGAGAGAAGTCTACAATGGGGGCAGTGGGTTTCCAGCAAGGAAGCTCCGGAAGACAGCAAGGCCTTGTCCAGGTTTGTCAGCAGGAACCATGTGCCCTGCGTTTCTCACTGTCACAAATGTCAACCCACTGTAAACTTGTGTCCATCCTCCCACCTGCAGAGTGATCAACAAATCACCTTCTTCAGGAGCATGTCTGAATAGAATGCAGGTTGAGGTTCACATCATTAGGAAAAGGAAGTCTCGATAAAATTCAAGCCAGCACTGTTGCTTTGATCTCAGTTCAGCATTGTACCTGAGTGGAATGATTCCATGGGTACCATGGAACTTCTATGGGAAGGTCAAGTTCTTTCAACCAGTACCGTGTTCCTGTTGTTGGAACCACTCCATCAATATCTCCACTGAAACATTGCAAAAGCAGAGGTAAGTCTTCCTGATATGTGTACCTCAAACTTCATAACAGGCTCCTTTTCTGTGTTTATCCAATGGATTGTCTTGTCCCCTGGAACATTACCTCCCATATTAGTGGGAGGCCCTGCATTCAAAAGATTGCAAACTTGGGTTAAATGTAGGGAAGTGTACCTGTAGATCCACATTTTCAGGCCTCTGCCTTGAAGGAAGCGATACACGGGTACCATTGACTCTATAACACTTGCCACACTATACTGGTTGTTTACCACAACACTGCACACACCCACATCAATTGATGAGAAGCATTGCTTTTGTTGCATGATGCTCAAGCAAAATCAGGCAAAATATGACAAAGGCTTTGCTCGGGATTTAAACCTGCATTCAGTCCATGTGATGTTTGAAAGAGTGTGGAAGGCTGCTTTCACTTCAGGCAGATTTAGGTAGGGTGTGGTTGTGTCAGGTGTGCAAAAATTTGAGTCTTTAAACCGAAGGAAAAAGCTTGGCTGTGTTGCACAATCATCACAAATAGAAATCAGCCTCACAGATGAAGATTTTAGCATTTGCAGCAATTGCAGACCAGAATTGGTGAAGTGCAGATGATCTGTACCTTTAGGACTGTTGAGCTGTTGGGTGTGTTACAGTTGCCTGCATAAATGTTGTAAGCATTAATTTCTGCCATGTCAATGCCTGAAGCTTGGTTGGCTGCATTTTGACATACCAGGTTATTCGAGTACCCAACTGCTGGCTCAGATTTGTAATCGCAGTTGTCTTGGATTGCATCATAGGTTGCATCAGAGATCAATGAGTGGTAGTACCAAAAATCAACAGCACCCTTGTTGTCATAGTAAGCATCTGTCCATGGATTCCCTATAAGGAAACCTTTAAGCTTGATTTGTGAGCTCCCAGCCCTTTCATTGTGGAGAACAATTTGCTTTGCCAGGTTTGGTGCATAATGCCCTGCACTACAGAAAAGGCCATGAGATCAGCCATACTTGTAACTTCCTGGTGAAGTTCACATGCTGTTCATTTCTGTAAGAGAAACAAGGTTTTGATCAGCTGCCCTTTTGTATGAACAGCACTTTCATGCAGAAGTTTTGAAGAAATTGGCTGTAAGAAAGTTACCAGCATAGCTCTCACCCAGCAGGTAGACATCATTGTTCCCATACTCCGGAAACTTGGTGAACCAGCCATTGAGAAAAGCAAGGGCATCTATAGCTGCAGTATCCCCCTTGGACCAACTTTGTTAAATATTCTCACATTTGCAAGACCCACATTGCAAAACCTGAATCAGTCTTGAGGGAAAAGACCTTCAACCAATTTAATGGAGCGCAGTATGCACACATGTTACTGAAAGACTGCATGTGTTGATGACTTGATATTATATGTGCATTGCAAATACATGTAATATGTGACTGCAATGTCAAGATGGGGAGTTGGAAAGCTAACCAGTAAGCTCATCAGAGAAATAATTGTAGTCAGAGGAGGTGTTGGAGTATGAGTATCCCACTCCAGCAGGCGAATCCACAAATACTATATTTGAATCTGTCAGATGTACAACAAGTCACAGTCTGGTAATACTATCAAAGTATTTCTCAATGGTACCTAGAAAACTGTCATGAATTCTGGGATGCTCTTGCTCATCAGACGGTTTTGAAGAAAGCAAAACGCAAGCATTTAGGGTCTGTTTGCGTTCCATCCATTACAGAAGACAAGGAACCACATTGAAAGAAATGAGACCTCTGTTCCATGAATGATGGTTCCTGACAAGTCCAAAGCCTTCATTCTTGTTGTAGAAGGGGCCTAGCTCTGTGAATGCACCCTCTCCTATTGAAGAACACCCTGGCCCTGCACAAGCTCCAGAACTAAAAACAATGCACTCCAGTTTGCAGGAACCAAGAAAATGGCAATTCATAAGGTGTACTACTTAGGAGTGAAATATGTGATCCGGCATTGCAATGGAGATTCTTGAACTGGGTTTGAGAAGAAACCTCCGTTGAACCAGAAAGAAACTGGAAGCGAAGCTGCCTTCTTATTGTCAGCCTCCACAAACCAGTAAAAGAGAGCTCGCCCTTTCGTCGCATTTACAGTGACATAGCCAGCATACTGTTTGAATTTCACTGCAGGCTGCCCCGGCAACCTTTCCACGAAGTCTGATGTGTCCTCCCCCTTGATCAAAAGCACCGCAATCAAGGATATAAGCGAAGCCCACACCAAAAAAGAAATCTGCATCTTTTCCAGCTGAAGAAAGAGGTCCAGTAAGCAGTACGAATATCTTGTCGTAGCACCTGTGTACAGCACTCTTACAGGAGCACGACCTTGAGCTTCGTCCTCAATGTGCCGTTTACTTTTTTGCCTGCATTGATCGGAGACGGCTTTCTAATTTTTAAAAAGCAAAACGTAGAAATCTTTTGTTCCTCGAAGTTGGGTGAGTGTCAGTCGATGACAGAGGTACTCAAAAAAGCAACCTTTGGATTCTGTGTCCATCTGCAGGTTTGACTAGTCACTGCTTATCCTTCTCTTTTGGGGTGCAAAGCTGAAGCTGCCGCCAGCTACTTCCATACTACTTCTGCTGGCACCCAAACAAACCTACTTCAAGAATACTCACTGCCATTGCAGTTCATCATTCCCATCGTTGTGGAACAGGCATCAGAATGACGTTCAATGTTCTCACGGGGCGTGCACACCCATTGTCTAAACTTGCTCAAATCATCGAGCTTCAATGAAACCTTTGCCACAAGAAGAAGCTGATACAGCTGCAAAGAGAACCCAAAAACCAAAAGAAAAAAGAATAAAACGCTTGGCAAAGGCTAGATGGAGCAGGATGCATGGCAAGAACAAGAAGAAAGGGATCCAGCTTCCAAGCAAGCAAAGCAAAGAAAGAAAGTAAGAAAGAAGCCTGAGAGCTTCTTCTATGGATGGTATGGCACAGTGCTTTCTTTCTTGTCTTTTTTCTCTGCCTGGAGACACAACAACATACATACATACAAACCCAAAACATACACTCTTACATGGGGCCAAGGGCAATAATAATTAATAACAAAGACTGGTCCCCCCCCCCGCCTGAGTAAAGAACAAGGGAGGAAAACTCATAATGAGAAGCAAAGGGGTGTTTAATGCATTCCTTCCTTCAGGTTAGAAACCATTCACACCATCAGAATTTGGGTTCTTGGGTTGTTGTTTTTAGAGAGATGGGAATTTATCAGTGTTTTATTTCATTTCAATTTAGTGATTGTAGCCAAAGAAGTGGCAATCATCCCATAAGAATGTTCAATCATCCCATAAGAATGTTTAGCCAAATTTTAAGAAACAAGATACAACAGCACAAAAATTTAATCATTCTTCTATGTTTTTGGCTACCTACTGGAACCTCATACGAGTTTTTTTGTTTTCCAAATTTTGGGTATTTAAGAAAACCCCAAAAGTTGAAACCCACTTTTTGCATTTTCTGTTTACAACTTCGCCAGGAAGGAAGAAGAGAGTGGATGGGAAAGTGGATGAATATATAGTTGAAAATCAGGTTAGGTTATTCCATCAATTTTTGGGGAATATCTGTAGTAGTCCCAGCAAGAATGCAAATTCTTTAGATTGGTAGAGAGGAATTTGACATATTTTGGACCTTTTTTTGCTTTACTTGTAGCAATCAGCGTTGTTTTAGTCAATTTTTTGTGATGTAGCCAAAAGCGGCGATGAAGCACAAGAAGGTTTAGTCAGATTTGGCTACAAGCTAAATATGAAAGTAAACTTTTTCAAAAGGCCTTCGTTCTTATTGCCTGCCTACTTGAACCATGTCTAAAAATCTGGTGATATTTCTTACATTTTGGTCAAATTATGGCTATTGAAAACATTAAAAAAACATGATTTTAGCACTTTTAATTTTTATTATAGCTTTCTGGCTATATGTAGCCAGCAATACAAAGGCTGGTAGCAACGAGGCTTCCAGGACTACCTAGTCTGTCCATGGAATGCAGCTCAGTCACCTCCACAGTAGAACCTTATTGCACACAATGGAGGAGTTCCTGAGGGGATCCTGGGTTTTGGGCTGTTTTCTTCCCATGATTTTCTTGGCCTGCCCCACCCCCCGCCACCCAAACTTCCATCTGAATTCTGGACTCAAGACATGTTCGTTTCTGGAGGCTTGGATATCAGTGCAGTGTTGTCGCGCATGATTGATCTTCCTCGGTCTTTATGTGTCATTTAAAACGTCTTAGTTACAAATCACTATTTTGGAAATGTTTCTTGGAGTCTTTATGAAAGGTTAGATGACCCCAAAAGGAGGCCATGTTGACATTGTCACATTCAGTACTGGACCTAAACAACTGAGTAATCAGACAAACTAGGGGAAGTCAACTTGGCAAAATAGCTAAGCAAAAGGGTCTTCTGTTGATGCAAACCTGCCCAACTTTTTATTCCGTTTACTGCCGACTAAACAACTCAGTAATCAGACTGCAGAGCTCTCGATTAAGATCCAGGGCATGCAGGCCCCGGCAGGCTGTAACTTGCAGGTCAGGGGTTGTAGTCTGGGCCACCTACTTAATGATCATTGAACTTGAGTCAACTCCTGGGCATGTCCTTAATGGACTACTCAAATCAAACGGTACACAGGGTTATGAATCAACTTACAGTTGCAGCTCCATTCTCTTACAAAATCACACGCTTGCATAGGTAAGTTTATTTCATTGCAATTATTTTTTTGGCAGGAAACAAAATTGCTTTTTTTCTGCTATTCAAGGGATGGGTATTTGTGGGGATTGCTTCCCCCAAGGAAATCTATTCTTTATGCTGCCCATGGTCAAAATAAAATTGCACAGCCAGCAAGCAAATGTACAATTGTTCCACAAATACACATTGAGCAAAATACTAGTCTTTGATGATTGAATGGGCAGGAATGTGAACTTAAGGGGGGGGGCTCTTCCTCCATGAGCAACTCTTGGGCAAGTCTTTGTATGCCAGTTTTATCAAGTAGGCACCTTTTCAAATGCCTTAAAAGAAAGGAAGTCATCAATGTTTGTAAGAGAAAAAACAAAATGTGATTGAAACCTAGTGGCGTATCTGAAAAAAGTCCTGTGATCTTCAGGTATTAGTGTGGCTAGGCAATAAATTATAGCTTTCATTCAATTACTACAGTGACAATTTGTTTGTAAATTGTGATGGATGGAAACAGAAAATTTGCAAAATCAATGTTCCCAGGGGCTCAAGCAATGATCATTATGGGGTTTTGATTGCCAGGTGACAGTTGAAAGTTAGTTTGCTGCAATAATCATCGCTTGTTTTTGTTCATTGGAGAGTCCTTTGCTTGCAGGACACTTGGAATAAATTTCCCTCTCAAGAAGCCAGTACTTCTTGCATGTTGTCCATATTCTTGCTCTTAAGACTTACAACCTCCAATTGTGACCACTTTGCAACCCATTCTCTTTTGTCAAAACATTTGAGGAACTAACAGATTTCACAAAGTATACTACTAGGATGCAATTCTGGGATGGATTATGCCCACATATGCACCCACCAAATGGCAGTTAAAGCAACAGCAGCAGCAGCTTCTGCCCCCAGAATAGAAACTCAAAAGTCTCTAATGCATTTTTGGCCATTTCCCATTGGTTTTTGCCTCAGCAAATTTGGTATCTGGTGCAAGGTCAATTAATATTTACATCCAACATGTACAACTGCTCTCAAAAAAATCTGGTAACAAGTTTGCAGATCATGAGTTGCTGCTAGTAGAGTGCAACTAGATTCTACAACAACCAAGAATTATAAGCGAGTGTGTGTGCATTGCTTGTTCAGTGATGATCTGTTCCTCGAGACTCCAGACTGCACTAGGAATGTCAAACTGTAGATTGGGCAGTAGGGTAGTACTTAATTACTTACTTGATCAGACGTCAGTTTGAACATGATTTATCTGCTAAACCCAGGGCAATAGATTCTACAGCTAAGAGTTGTAAGCAAACAGAGTGCAAGTGTTTTTGTCCAGTCTGCTTGTCCAGACTTCACCTCTCCCAGACTCCAGACTGCGAATGTCAAACTGTCTGTATTGGGTTTATGAGATGTCAGTTTGGAACAACATGATTGTCTAGTACTACTGTAACCCGAGTGCCATCCAAGCTCAACGTCTATGTGTGCATGGCAACTCCTCACAACCTCCAAATTCATGATCATTTTATTAGTAGAACTAAAGGGCACTTATGGGAATATGAAGACAAAAAATGTCCTGTAGGTAGTAACTAGCTCCTTAGTTAGGCACTAATTAATTTATTTTGAAAGTGTGAAAAATTCTGACAATGGCAGAAGAAAAGTGTGTTAAACTTTGAACCATAATCTCCTACATTTTCAGAAGTCACGTAATGAGGAAACAAACAAATTAATCCTCTCTTAATTAGTCGTTGGTTGGACGTTGTCCACTCATGAGAACCTGTGCATTTTTATGTCGTACTTGTTACCTATGTGTTATATGTCCTATGTTGCATTCTCAAATGGGTAGTGGCAAATTAGGAATGACTTTTGATTGGACGAGTCTTCTTTCATTTAGTCATTAAAATGTCATGTATGATTGTCCTTTCCGTCCCTTAAGACCTTTTATCATCATTGCCTAAGCATGAATTTCCCCCCCCCCCCAAAAAAAGAAAGAAAAAAGTGTCGAATTGTAAAATTTTATTTATTGCTTTTACTGTTGAAAATAAATGACAATTTTTTTTTAAAAATATTATTAGGCACCTTGTTGTTGAACCAAGTTATGTATTACATGTTATTCATTTCAATTTGTTTGGTTTCTTGTCCAAAATGAAAGGTGTAAAATTTTAAAATATTTTCAGAATGATGAGACAAATGTAGGGGAGTAAGGGATATTCTCAAATGGTATGTGGTAAATGATTTCAAATATGTGGAATATTTCCCACCAAGTAGTACCTTATTCAAAGTCTTACCATATAATCATGTTTTGTAGCTCTAGTGAAACAAAATGAATTTACAACTTCTAATGGGATGGTTAGATTTTTATTCCTTTATATATCTTGGTCTTAACTATTTTACAAACTAAATAAGCAATATTGTTGTTTGCCTTTGTGAAATCAAAGTGGGGATATATTGTATGTCTTCTTCACCTCACTCTTCATAGGTGCTACGTGAAGGGGAAAAGTTATTTTTTCTTCCCCCAAGTAGAACACCAAGAAAATCTTATAGTCCATTCGATTCTTTTATGTTCTTTCCCATGGTGTATATTCGTATTTGTATACACCAGCCCAGCCCTCAAAAGGAGAACTTCAAGCAACGAAGGTACATATATCCTAGTTGGGTTTGAATGATTTGGTACAACATACTTTGTGGCATGTCCTCGAATTCTAAATTCTGCATACACAAAGAATAGTTTCAATCTTCAAGACAAACAGGTGTAAGAAGCTAAAGCGATCCAGTCCTCGAAACACCCACTTCAATTTTCATTAAACTTTTCTTACATCACGTCATTCATTGGGTTATGAACAATTGTTTGAAAGTTATGCAACTACAAATTTGGAATTGGGTTCCATTTTGGAATTTGTAATGAAACCCAAGATTGTTAACTACATTATGTGGAAAACGTTCAACAAAATCATTTCAACGTTAAAAAAAAGCCAATTGTATAGGCACCAAGCGAGTTAACATCTTCATTTGAGGAAAATTGCTTCATGTGCAAGCCTAATTAACTATATACATAGTAATTGATCCTTGTTTTGTTTAACATATTGTAGTTTCCACATGGACAAAACAAATATTTTTTATTTTTTATAAAATTAATTCTTGTTTATAAATTTAAAATTATTACTTTTCATGATCTACAATGATATTGTCATATGAGAACTGAGATTCTTTAAATTGTAGCCTACGATAATTACGATGGTTTTCAATAGCTCAGCTTCATATTTTTTGGAAAATCATTTCACTATTTTGAATATTATTTGATGATATAATTGAGCCTATGATCAAGTATCCGGGCGTTTTTTATGGCTACTTCACTTCATTGATCAATATGAATACTATAGTACCTAGGCAGCTTTGGCAATTGCATGTCAAATAATTAATGTTGTATTTTTAAAACTTTGGCATACGAATTTTTTTATTTTGGAATTTTCGGTAGGCTTGAAATATGCTTATGAAAAGCAAATGAATTGTCATAAGTTTCTTGTTGTCCTGGTGGTTAAATGGTTCATTGTTAGTACATTTGAGTGGACTAGCCTAAGGTTTTGAATATGGCTACCTTCAAATGTGGTTTTTACAATTTTGATTGTATTTCTGAAAATTTCAACATAAAGCATTGATAAGTTTTTCAAAAATTCAGCAAAATAAAAAGTAATTTAATTTATTTTGGAACAAACTCGCCCATGCACTATGTGATATGCTTTTTATTATTATCATTTGATATTGAAGAATCACATATTGAATATGTATTCAAGGGTTTTTTTTTGGGGATTGTAAGAAGTTCTTTTCAAATATAAACTTCTTGTTAATTACTACATCGCTTTTCTCATATACGGTTTCCATATGTTTAACATATATGAAAGTAAAACTTTAAGTGGATTTATCATTCTTTCATCTTGGTGTTGCCATTTGAATGCATGTACTTTGTACTTCCAAATTTTTAATATTATACTTATTATCTATTGAAATCCTAGCATGGAAGTAGGTTTCACATACATAGAACATGTCTGAAGCCCGGGGCTAGGGGAGGGAGGGATTGCATATCCTTGTTTTTTCCTTTCATTGATTTTCATGATTGATGTTTGAATGTTTTCAACATCAATTTATTTTTTTATCACAACCCATGTAAACTAAATAATGTTCACATTTGCAATAATACATATTATTGCATTTGCACCCATGAGCTTGTCAAGTGGTATGAATGGTCATCTAGAATTTGGACAGTAGCAAAATGATTGTTTTTAAAATATCAGACTCATTCCCTAGTTCTTTGCAATCAAGTCCAAGGGAAAAAAGTTACATTATACCATAGAAGGAAATGATGCATTTCATGGCATCCCCTCAATCACCTCAATTGCACAAAACAAATAAATTATATTTTTAGTTTAATTTGAACCAAAAGTAGGTTAAGGTTCATCAAAACCCTTGAAGCCATAAATACAAAGAACTTCTCCCCTAAATTTCGTAGTTCTCCTTAGCCCTTTCATGAAATGCAAAATTCACCAATCCCAAAAGTCCCATTGCATGTATTGTATTCATGAAGTTATCATAAAATAACTAGTTTTGATTCTTTTTATTTTTTAATGTGTATGGACAAATTTTGTTGTTCCATGGATGTATTGGGGTGATGTGTAGTGCTAACAAAGAGTGCATGTGTTGAGGCAAAATGAAAAAGCCATGGTCACATAAATTTTCACCCAAGTTATGTTTGACATGTCCAATTAACATTGGATGTTGCTTTCTAATAGCCATCCGAATGAGTCCCTTGTGTAGTTGGAAGTTCAATTCATGTTTTGTAAAACTTATGATTTATTTGTAAGGGGAACACTATGTGTTAAAAGATTGAAGTGAAAGAGGTTATTGTTTTAGGGCTATTGTGTGATTGTTCACTTCAAATTTTCCCACCCTATTATTACATAATTTTTTAATATCAACATATTTAATCCAGCTTATATTTAATTTAAATTTTATGTTTGTGTTGAATTTTGTTATTATATATTTGTTTGAATTTTTAATTATAATTGACGCTAGGAAAAATGATGAAGGATTCACAAAAACACTTGTAAAGATGACCTAACATGAAGTATTGTTGAGGAGGAATCCTAGGCAACATTTTAAAACTCATTTAGGAAATTTCCCCAAACCTTGCATGATGCTACCCCCTCCCCTTCTTTTCCCAAAAATTGAAATTAGATTCAAAACTATAGGAACTATAAATGTTTTTCGACTTTAAATCATAATAAATAAATTGAACCTATTAATAACTACTTAAGTCCCTTGTACATGTATGTTATATTTTTTCTAATTTTTGAACTAATACTTAGGATTGATACATACCACACATTGATTATGTTTCAATTTTGAGAATAAACATGGCCCTATTTTAGAACCAATTGAATTATAAAATCTACCCAACAACCAATATATAGGAAGTCATGCACATCTAATTATCAAAGTGTTAGGCAACAACTTTCTCCAATTTTGGTCGGTTTTTTTTTGTATCATTATCATTCTTAACTAAAATTTCATGCAAAAATATCACCTACAACCTCGCTTTCAAAATATAATTCTCATTTTTATATATTCTATGAAAGGTGTGAATATGTTCAAAATATGCTCACAAAATATATAATTTAAACATCATTTCTTGAATTTCTAAGATATTTGGATTAGGACAAGTTTTTATTTCTCATATCTACATAAAATTCAAAATATTATCCATATTTAATGTACATTTCTTTACAAAACTCTTAAATGTAGGAAAACAATATGCTTGATTATAAATTTTTGAGATTTTTATGTGTTTTCACACTTATTTCATTATAACTATTTGGTATCCCATGTGTCATGTGGTAATGCATGCCTACAAAGCCTATATGAAAGGCCAAAAATATGTGTAAAAAAGTGAAATTTGTAAATATGTATGTATTCATCCGTGAATTTGAGGCTTTTAATGCATATTTCATTGTTGTTGATTCAAAATATGCAATCGACAATTGATGGTGCTCAAACTAAGGTTTTGATAAAAATGCAAACATGACACACACCCACACCCTTTTGTGATGTGGTTATTAAGCAAACATTGAAGGGCTTTGTTCATTGTCCATATTTATGTTATAATTGCTTCCTTAAAAATTAATCAAATTCCAAAAAAATATAAATAAATTACAAATAAAAATGAAAACAAGTTCAAGTTAATTTTCCAAATCATCATAATTGTTTTTAATATTTTTAAATTAGAAAAGTTATTTTTATTCCATCCAGAATGAATTAAAACTAAAAATTTGGAATTATGGTTATTGTAATATCTTAGCAAATTTGGCACATGAATGCCAAATAATTGATTTAACTTTAATCTCCTAATGTTTGGGTTTTAAAATTTGAAATTTTCAATAATACATAATACATTTATTAAAAGGTACCTTTGTTTTGAAAATTTTGAATTGTTTTAGTGGTTAGGTGAACCTCTATTTAGTATCTTCCCTTCAAGATGACCATAGATCAAAATTTTACATCTTAAACAACATTTTTGAAATTTTGATAGATTAAAAAATAATTTAATTTATGTTGAAGCCATCAAGGTACTATGATATATTTATGGGAAAATGGCATTAAAGCACCAAATTGATGATAAATAATAATTCATTGAAAGCATAAAAATTATCTTCAAAATCCTAAAAAAACTTGTGTCAATTGGTGTTACAAAAGGATTGTTAAAACTAGTTACAATGCTAAGAGATCTTTTTTGGACATGAAAAAATTCTCTAAAACACTTCAAACTTTACAACACATTTTATCAATGCATATTAAATGATAGTACATTAAAATATTTTCAATTCAAAATAAATTTTCACATGGTTTGTTTCCATCTACACAATTTTTAGGATTATTCATGATGGCAATGAATCATGTTTTTGTGACTACACCTTAAATTATGCATTTAATGCAAATTATGATAGATTGGTGGTTTCCACTGAACACCAACTATGTTGATATGAACTCATCTTCTTAAGATGTTCAAGTATGATGTTATTTTGATAAAGGCATATGTAAATTATAATTATTTATTGGGACCCAATAAGATAGAATAACCAAGTGGAAAACATCAAATTAATCCTACTAGGACATCAAACTTATAAAAAGAATGTTACAATAGGTAGGTTACCTAATATAATTTCAAATGCAACAAACTTCACTTGATTTTGAATTACCTTCTAAGAGAAATTAAGTACCAAAGTACTCTAATAATTGTGGAGTTAGTATATTGTAAACCAAGAAAAAAAGAACTACTACAAGTAGATCTTCAAGGGGCAATTCTTACAATAGTTAATTAACCTAAAGAGAACCTACTAAAACAAACAACACTTAATTTGGATGTACTAAGAGGGAGTTATGCCTTTGAGAGTGACTACATGAAGAAGAACTATTGTAGGGGCTTGGGATAGTTTTACAATAGTTTGTATGGACTTTGTAAAACATAGTTCCACTACTACAATAAAGCATAAAGCACGATTAATTAAATCTTGATAAAATGCATTAAAAAAAACCAAATTTCATTATTGCATCAAATAATTACAATGAGGTAACAATAACAACTTCCATGCCAAGTTACAAACTCAAAAGAAAACCATAACTTAAGGTAGAAACTAGATACAAAGGTCTTTTGGCCTATTGGAGCAGTCCTCTCCTTTGAACTACCCTAGTGCAAGTTAACAACTCTACTTCACTATCCTCACACACACATAAATCTTTCCACACACTCAGACCGCTTTCCACACCTTTGGAATCAACCCTTTAACTAGGTGAGGTGAACTTGCCTACCTTCTAACCAAGTAGTCACCACAAGAAATTCATATCCATCAATTTTTGTCCTTATTTCTTTACCCCCATTAACTTTCCTACTTACCTTTTAAATTTATGGCAACACTTTTTCAATTAAAAAAATAGTTGGGCAAGTCAATGAGCCACCTAACACTTCCTAAAGTAATGGAGGTTAAAAATCAACTAAACCTCCTAAAATAGTGGATCAAGTAGGGGGCTTACGTAGCCATTCTTATCTTCCACCAATAATTTTGCATTACTATATTGTTAAAATAAATATCAACCAAGAGTTTGGTAATTCAACCTTTAACACCATGTGTTGAAAGTGAAATGAAAAAAGGACCCAATGATATGGATTGGGATGAAAATGGTAATAACTAATTCTTAATTTTGGGTCTAAATAGTCATACATATGTGACACCATCTTTAAAAGTGTTTATAAGTTTTGACTTTGGGGAGTATCCCATTTCGTGCATAATGTTGTTTTATCAAATGGTCATGAACCAAGAATATTACTAATTAGGAAGATTCAACAAACACAAGACACAATGGTGAAAATTGCATCAAGATTTTTTCACAATGGTCATGATTAGCAAAATGCAAACTTTATGTCATTAACATTATCAATGATCATTTCCCATATGCAACTATCTTATGACATGGTGATTTAGTACAATCTAGAGGTTGATGAATAATGCTTGTGGAATCTACCTTTGAGCATTCGCAAAATCAATATAACAATTCATATGAACACCAATTTTAAAGAAAAATTAATATTATTCATGTTACATTTCATCCTAGATACATCATGTACCATGTTCATAAATTTCTACATACTACCCAAAAAACAAACAAAATGTAAATGATGTGGCCCATGACTTGTTAACTTTTAATTTGGGGACAACTATGGCATTAATCAATGGATGGCAGGTTAGGGAAATGGTGTGCCAAATGGCATTTAAATTGTCTTGGAAGATCATGCATCAAATGGCAACCAACCTACATTATATTGTCCACAAAACATGAATGCATTGATTATGTTTTCTTTCTGCTATGAACTTTGTATGGTTCAATTTTTTTTTTCCCTCATTTAACTTCAAAACACATTATTGTTTCAATTGATCATACTAAGGTGCATCACATTTGTAGGACATAAAAAACAAGGTCATGGTGTGAGATTGTTTTGTTATTGAATGGTTTTTTGGTTGTGCTTAATGATGGTTTTTGGGTGGATATGGTGCCAATTCAATTTTAACCCCAAGTTGGGTCATTAATCAATGCAAACCCCATTAAATGAAACCATGGGATTATTGATAAGGTATTTTGAATGTTTGAAACTAATATTCTTGACAATAAACAAATGCTTAGTTACCATTGACATTATGACATGATGTGAAGAACATTGATTACGCACTTTGTTTGAAACAATGTTCTTGATATAAAGCATAATGAAAGTTCAAAATGGATTGATCAAGAATCAAAAGTCATAGGTTGAGTCAAGGGGAGAAGGGTTGTGGGGAATATGTTGGGGGAGGGGCTTGGGGGAAGGGTGTTCAAAATAACTTGGGTCGTTTGTGAAAATTGACTCTTGGCTCACTCGATTAATTTGGTTCATTCAAATAACTCGGCTTGCCCAAATAACTTGGCTCATTTGAAAAATATCAATGAAAAGTGAGAGTTAAAGAATAGAGTTGAAATTAGAAAAATAAAGAAAGAATAAAAAAGGGGTGCAAAAATTGTAATGTCAAAAAAAATTAATTTAAAGGAAATCTAGTGAAAATGAAATGTGAAAGAGTTTAAACTTCCTTGTAATTTGAATTTAAACTATCTTCATAATCTTGAATTTTTTCTTTGCAATTTGAGTGATTTGTATATTTTTTTTATGCCATTTGAGTATTTTTTAATCTTGAATTACTTTCTTTGCTATTATTTGTTTTGTGTCTTGACATTGTATCCATGGTATTTGTTTTGATGGATGTAAGTTAGGAATTTCTTACTATGTATTTTCCATAAATAAATTTTTAAATATGAAAAAAAAATTAAATAATTTAAAATAATCTTTTGAACTCCTTGTCTTGAACTTCTTTGTATCAATTTTGAATTGTATATTTTGGTGATGTGGTCAACATGTACTCATAGTGGTTATTTTCATGTAAATGAATTTCATGTCATGTAAAAATTTACAAATATACAAACATATTCATTTTGTATATTAAAACATTCTTTTGCCATGTGAATGTAGGTGTGTTAAGTAAAAAATTAAAAGAGTAGTTGAGAAATGTAGAATAAATGACATCAGAATGGAAAAAACTTGTAATGACTATTTTGGCTTATATTGCGAGAAGGAACTTTTGAGATCTACAAAAATAATTAAGTAACACAATAATATTAAATTTCAAATAAGGTTTGCCAAGCTACAAAAGAACATTTGTGCTAAAACATTTACACATTGGTTTGTAACATTATTCAATTGTTGTCTTGATATTCATTATGTGATAGTCTTTATTTTTGGACTATGATAAGTTAGTTTAACATCCTAAATCTAATTCTTAGATAGGTGTTTTTGTAAAATGGAGCAATCAAAGACATTTTATGATGTGCAAACTTTACAATGTGTTAGTTCCATCATGTGTTTCAAACAAATTTTGTTGCACATTACAAGTCCAAAACACAACAAAAAACTTCTAATTCTACTTCTTGAGATTCCCTCCCTCCAATCCTTTAGGAGTTGGATTATAGACTTGGTAGTATTTGAGTTTGTCAACATTAATTAAGATATAAGGTTGGGTCAAACTTGTCTATGGTAATTAAGAGTGCAATGTTGTTTAATAGGCAATATTAGATTCAACATACAAGAGCCAAGCCAATGTTATTTTAACTTCCCTATGTGAGATTTTTTGTTTTTGAGAAACCAAAGCACATAGTTTCCTAATGAAAACATTTTCTAGATGTAAATGGTTCTAGGCCCATGTAAAATATGGTTCCATTGTTCGTACATAGGGTGTAAACACAACACAATGAGCTAGGGCACCAAGGTCGAAGTCATTTTCCTAGGAGTACATTTGACACATGACATTCATGTGTTGGTTTATTATCTTAATTTTTTAATTTATCATACCTAATTTATAGCTATGGTGTTAGATATAGATTTTTTAAAACTATATTTTGATCATATATCATGCATATTATGCATCTAGGCTCTTACCACATAAAAGTGAATAACTTTTGTTAAAGACACATCTTCAAATTTTATAATTTTCAGGGCCAAATCATTTGAACTAAAAGTTCCAAAATATGTTACATACATGATTTTCACAAATATCAACTTATATTGATTTTTTAATCATCAATATTAAGCTCCAATTTGAAAAAAAATGGTGCACATTTGATAGGGAAAAAGGACATTTGAAAAAAAATTGTCCACAATTATATTTTGAATGTTTTAAACATGCAAAAGGACTTTTGAAACATCATCAATTTGCATCAATTTTTTTGTATTGAACTTTATAAGTAATACAACCTATTTTAAACCTACCCAAAAAATTTGAAAATACAAATTATTGTGTTCCCTGTGTGACTTTTCAAAAAATAAGGATACAATTTTTTATGCATTATTCACACTTTTTGTGGTTCATTGTACTATGTTTTCACCTTGATGGTGATAAAAATTTACTACAAAAACACTTTTATCACCATGAAAGATGTGCACAAAAAGCCCCACTAGATTAGGAAGTTGGAGCAAGCACACATCCCACTTAGTTTGAAGAAGACATGGATCTTATGAAACACAAGGTACATTTGTTAAAAAAACTCAGTGTGGGTGTATTATATGGCATAGGTATGTGCATCAAAATGGCAACAATATTTCATTGAGGCCATTCAAGATTGACCTTCACAAAAAGATGATCACACATGAAAAACTCTTGGACGTATTGTAGCCTAGTGTCAATTTCCACATTGACCAAACAAATAATTATTTTCTTTCAAAAAATGATTATTTATTTATTTTCAAATTATATATTTTTCGTCATCTACTATGATATTGTGATATGAGTAGTGAAATTATTTAGAATGTAGCCTATGATAATTACAATGATTTTCAACATATTGACTTCATATTTTCACAAATTTTCATTTCACTATTTTGAGGATTATTTAATGACAAAACTAACCTTAAGATAAGGTGTGTAATTTCCAAATATCATTAGTACTCAAAAAATTTCCCATTTGTACAACTTTCAACATGTTTCTTGAATAATACATTCAAAACAAATGAATGGTACATAACAACCAAACATTTGATTAGGAAATGGTGTCCATTTAAATTTTAAGATGAAAAAGTTCAAGATGTGAAAGGATTATAAAAACTAATTGAATTCTTGATTTCTTGGATTCATCAAGTGTAAAAAGACGATATTTACCTACGTAATCACTAATATAAAAATGGGGTGTAGTTCAATAGCCTAAATCACTATGAAGCCTTACAAGTGAAATATATTCATCTTGTTTTAGTCATTTCACCTTGAGGTTTAACTAAATTTATGTCATTATGGGGTCATTATTAAAATTGAAATAATTCATTATGATAGATAGATTTGTTTTGATATTATTGTTATAACGGGCATGAAAACAACAAAGTCTACAAGATTTCCTAAACTAAAACGAAAACATGGGTAGGTTTAATTCCAAATCTAAACCGCGAAATAACAAAAACAAGAACAAGAACACAACATGTGTAGGACAAGAATCCGACAAGATTTTATTATAAGAATGAAACAAAAATAAAATAAGATTGTGACAAGAAAATGTACACAAAATTGATGTTGAATAAACTTAAGGTAATGTGGGATTCTAATTATATTTATACCCATTGGGCATTTAGTTCAAAGAAGTTTCTTAACAAAATTCTAACTTACATGTGGCCCATGGTCACCAATGTGTGGCCTATGTCCATCCATTGTGGGAACTAATAATGAACTATGAGTTAACTAATAATGAATTAAAAGTGAACTAAATTTTAGTTATGAATTAACTAAAAGTGAACTAAGGGATAGTTATAAGTGAACTAAGAGTTAAATGGAAGTTAACTAAAAATTAATTAAAAATGAATTGAAACTAAACTAGGAGTTAGGTATAAGTTAATTACAAGTCATGGATGAACATTCACATGAATGAATTTTATGGTGTTGGTATATGTGATAGTTGCCATATAAGTTATACATAACTAAAGAGAGGTAAATGGGTTGGTTGTAAGAAAAAAAGTAGGTGATATGTATGTTAATAAATCTATGGGTAGGTAGTTCAAATGTAAGTAGGTTAGATTAATAAAAGCCTAGAAAAACCTATTATTAGCCTAAGGTAGTTTAAATTATCTTAAGGACAATAAAAAAATTAATATTAGTTTAGATTAATTTAAGATAGCTTAAACGAACCTAAAAACATAGAATAGCATAGTAATAGCCTATTATAACCTAAGGTATAATAAACAAACCTAGTAATGACTTAAATTACATTAAATTAAAAGGTGAATGCAAGTTATAGTGGCTCATTTTAGGTAGATGTGAGACTATAGTCAAAAGTCGCTAACATGTTTTTATATATTATTCATATGGATATGATTTTAAAATTTTAAATTTCATTACTGTAATCTTTAATTACTACAATTTCATTCACTTATGAAACCTTTAATTAAATGAAAACCCATATTGAAAAATGTTGTTGTTAGTTGGTATGGTGAAATCACTTTGGAAATCTTTTAAAAAAAAACCATGAAGTCCATAAGAATATGTCCCCATTTATATATCCATTGGGCATAATTTTTTGACAAACACAAAAGAATTCATTTAAAAAAGACTTTTTAAAATAAAGTCCAATTTCGACCCTTCAAAAGTTCATAACCACCATTTTGTTAAGGTCTCACAAAAAATGATTTCAAACTTAACTTTATCATTTCATTCTTCAACCCATTTTTAGTCCCTATAAACAATTTGGAATGAGATTCAATATGAATTTTTGAATTTCTTGACAATCCAACCAATTGATCGACCCATTTTTTTGTTTCAAAAGTCCACTATTGATAATGAATGGATTATTTTCAAAAAGTAATCATGCAAATATTTTCATAATCAAGTTGTTAGTTTATAATAAGTCATCATTTAATGTATTTAAGGTTAATTATTCACCATAAACATTTAAACACAAAACATCTTGTAAAAATTGTGACACCAAAAGTGAGCCACTATAGCTTGCATTCACCCTATACTAAGGTAACCTAGATTAGCCTAGTAACGGCCTATGATAACCTACGTTAACTTAACGAACATAAGGTGATTTAAATTAACTTAATAATATATTGAAATAACATATACTAATAGTGTAGTGTAATCTAGGCAAAGACCTAGCTATCATAAGCCTAGGATAACTTATAGCATGTAAATAGCCTAAAGTAGCTTGGTAATATCCTTAGGGTACGAGTAATTAAGCTATAGTAACTTAAATATGTAAAATAGGGTAGCTAGGTACATATGCAGGAATGGTGGGGTAAGTAAAGTAGGTTAATTAAGGTACATATATAGGCAAGGTAATTAAGGTATATATATAGGTAGGTTAAGAAAAGAATGTGCTTAATAATGTGTGGTGCTAAGGAATATCACTTATTCAAATAGTGGTCCAATGGTTAAAGTTCTTAGACTTTAGTCATGAAAGTGAAGAGAGGTTAAGGGTTCAAACCTTCACATTTGCACTTTAAGTTTGTAGGTTGGGTTCTAAATCTTTAGGTTAGGTTGCTTACATTGCTAGCCTAGCCTAGCTTAAACTACTTAGGTTCCTAGTATTTAAACTAGGTGGCCTAAGTTTCTAACTTAAATGACTTAACTGCCTAGCCAAGCCTAGGTGGTTTAGGTGACCTAGCTTAAATTAACTTAAGAACTAGGAGGCTAGTTTAGTGAATTAGATAAATTAATGAATTCAATTAACTATTAGTGAATGCATTATGTCCATAACAACTAGTCCTGTGCATTAAGAGGTTGGCCACTAGGGTAGTTTAAACATCTTTACATCGTGGTAACACTATGCCAAATTGTGACTTTCATGACTTGGACACTATGCGACTATGTCCTAAATCTAGTCATGTAGTCATATTTGACTTGTTGACTTACATGGTTAGTCATGATTATGATTACATGACTAAATGCAATACGACTAACTACTTGTAGTCATTACTATGACTACATGACTAACCCAACAATATGACTATGTGATAAGGTGGCCCCTCCCCCCACCCCCATTGAACGATCGAATTAACTTTATCTAATTTATTTGGTTGGACATTGATATTTACAAGAGGGTTTTAAATATACATACATATACTATTCTTTTTAAGGCAACAATTTAATAGATTGAACAATTTAAACCAATTGGAATGGGAGGTTCCCATAAAATTTGTATATTTTACTAGCTATTTGAAAATAAATAAACTCATGTTCAACTCATGCCACAATATTATACCATATATATACATACTAATGGCACAAATATATTTTTAATTAATGTAACAATATTGTACACTAGAGAATACATGGAATTGGCTCCTAGATTGAGGGCAAAGGCCTTTGCCTCTTTTCATATATTAATTATAGGAGAATATTTGTATTATTTCAAAAATTTGAAAACAAAAAAAAATCAATGTATAAAGTGCAAAGCAAAAAGTAAAAACATTAGTGTATAAATTTGAGGCATAGGCCTTATTTATTTAATGTAGTTCATAGATTTGACAACCAAAAATAAAAGCCATATATGTTATTTCAATAATTTTAAAAAAACACAATGAACATGTACGATGTGAAAGCAAGCGGCAACAACTAATGTAAATTGTGAAGGTGTAGGTGTACAAGGAATCAAACCCTACACCCTCAAGGCAAATGTTAATGTGTTAGCCAATAGGTAGGAGCCTGGACTTCAAGGATTTTCATTTGCCAAATTACTTAAATTATTAAAGAACATGATCATTACGAAAATAAACACCAATTTTGGCTATAAACCAAATATGAAATATTAATGATGAAAGATTAATTTGTAATCATCCTTGAATATATTTTTGGCAATACACAAAAACAAAGTCAAAGAATTTGGAAAATTTTATTAATATTTATGGCTATTTTAAAATCACCATAAACCCTTTATATTCACATTTTATTTTTTCAATTCATTTTTTGGCAAAACCCGACACTTGTGAAAAAAGGTCTAAAACCAAAACTTCCAATCTAAGTTAAAGGTTTAGAGTTTAGACTATTGAGAGGAAGGAAGAGATGCTCACAAAACTCTAATGGGTACAATGGAAGGTGATCTTGAAAAACGTTGTTACTGAATTGTGAAGAGCTTCAAAAGTGCAAGGATCAAAGGTTTTTGGGAGAGCAAAGTGCAAGCAACTGGTGGCTTGTTGCGACAAGTTTTTGAGCTTGTTGAAGATTTTATTTGGCATCCTACAATTTTTCAACTTGTGAAAGGGCACAAGTAAGCTTGCATTTGTTGCTTCCATTTGCTGTTTTTGTTTACACTCTATTTCTTTTTTTGAGAAATGCAAGTGTTTTTTGCATTTGAAAAAGCTCAAAACAACATTTGTTGTTTTGCCCACTCCTTTGTTGGTTTATTTGTTTTCCCACTTCAACCCATCTCAACAACACTCACAACTCATCAGTAGTAAAGTCACTAAATTTGAATGCATATTCCATGGAAAACTAACAAGCTAAACTTGGGTTGGAATTGTTGATCATTTTCAACTCATGCATTTCCTACCCAAGAGGTAACACACATTGATCATCTCTTGGAATGTTCTGCACTTCACCAACAATTGTATCAATGACAACAATCTTGTATGGATTTGAAAACCCACCACCTTCATGCTTATAATTGAAAGGGATTGGGTGGCCAAAAATTTTAAGCTAAGGCCATGGCCCAATCATGCTCTTGTATACTATTATGTATTATTGAACATGCCCCCATACATGCCATTGTGCCTAGTGAAGTGCCTATAAGGCATTGGGGGGGCCAAATTTTTTGAGTTGTAGCAATGGCCTATACTTGGCACACACCAAAACATAATGGTTTTCGTGATTTGCAAAATGGGCATGTGGATTTTGAACAATGGCTAGGTTAGGTAAACCCTAAAAGACCTGGCCATTGTGACTTGTAAGGGGACCAAAAAAGAGGTAGAAAAGGCCATAATAAAAAAAACCATTATTGTGAAGGAAAAATGCCTAGGAACTACCTTCCTTCCACCTTGCAACACAATCTCATACACTTTGGAAGTCAAAATAGGTCAATGCAAAGAGAAAGTAGAATTGCTCTCACCACCACTAATAATTAGAAGAAAAAACAAGTCTAGTAGAAGAAACCCTTCAAAACTTTGCTTTGGATCTTTTCTTCATTGGTACTAGCAACTAGTGTTGATTGATTGGTGTGCATTTAGTTCTTGGTGGACATAAATTGTGATTGAATTGGTGTCAGGATTTTCCAGCAAACTTAATGATAAAAACCATATGCCTCATCAATAATTAGGACTTTCCCAATTGTTATGTGCAAGATCCCCTTTGTCTGTTCCTTTGATTGACCAAGTACTAATCCAACAAAGTTTCACCTAGTGACTAGAGAACACAACCTAGAAAACCAACTGTCATTTTAGTAAGAGCCCATAGATCAATTTTTAATTGAATCTTCTAAATCAATAGGTGACACTCCCCAAAAAACCTCCATGTGTATCAATACGTGGGGACATCATTACATGTTGAAAGTCCTTTAATAACTTTATGTGGTTTGTTTTCCTCCATCCAAGTTGCTTGGATGGCCTACAATCGAGATTGTTATAAGAAATAATCTAAGTGTTCCCATTTTGGTGTAGGAATTTTTTGATGTACATGGTTTGGAACTTGTGCTCAATGGCACTACATGTTCTACAAGCCGCCTTTTTTCTATGTCATTAAGGCACTGAATGAGTTGTGTTGCAATCTCAGGAGTTTTAGGGGTGCATACACCAGGTGATAAATCTTCCCAGTCACAAGATCATACCTCCTTCCAGTTAATCTTTGCACCAATATTTCATCAGGTATCTACTACGTACCGATATATTGTTAGTGTACAGATTCAAGACAAAATACTAGGAGAAGAGAGAATGCACATGAATTATTAATTATCGTCTAGGTTTAAAATCATGGGGTTATCATATAGAAAATGTTGAGGCTCACCATAAAAGTTATGAGATGTCTTTTTATGTTTATGACATGGTATGCCAAACACAAATGTAGACCTAGAGTCTCACATCGGAACATCTACAAGGATGCAAAGCTAGGGCGTGATGCCAAAAGCATCAAAGGCTTGCCTACGACAAGCTACATGGATATCCATTCAATAGCTAGCCATTACACTAATTTGTTGCTTGAAGTAATGCATTTTTCACCATTTGGACAATTTACCAACAACATCCCATGGCAATCAAAGCTACATGCTACAAGAATGTAGCTCTTGGCTACACAATGCTTGTAGTATTGTTTAAGGAATTTATGTATTTTTTTTGTAGTAGTGTAGGTGTTGGAGTTCATGTGACAATATTATCATTAGCAGAAAAAAAACTATGATTGAGAAAAAATCACTTAATTTTATTATATGCTTAACACAAAAATTACTTTTGTAACCTAGTTAAATTTAGTGTATAAAAAAGATGGTCAATTTTTGCTACAATTATAAAATTTGGCATTTGTCATAATAGATCACATAACACCAATGTCTGGAAATAGGAACTTCTTAAAAAGCTTGGCAGGTTGGTCTTACTTCTAAGTTCAAGGTTGCCTCCACATGATCTATAAATTGATCTTTGAACCACATGGATTGCTTTCAGGTTCAATGTTTGTGGACGCATGGTTTATCGATCTATTTTTTTTCCACATTGATTTCTTTCAAGATCAAAGCTACCTCCACATGATCTATTGATTATTTCTAACATTATGTTATGTTGCTAAATCTAGATCATTCAACAAACTTTTTGTAGCACCTTTTCATATGCAAATGTTGAACTCATGATGACTTAGATTTTAAATGTGGAAATCAATTATGGCTATGACCTAGGCATTTTCAAATCAACATTTAAGGAAAGGTTTACCATTCCAAAGATATATTCTAGTGTAAAAAAGGATTTTTGATGGCTAAATTGATTCTTTGACTTCTAGCCATGTTTAAAGTCATAAATGTGTATTTAAGTTGTTTTGTTGGTTGACTAAATGTTTGAACATGAATGCAAATGGGAAAAATAAAAAGTGTTTGAATATCCAAGGCTCACACTTGTCAACTTGCTAAGGGTTGACAAGTTGTTATAATAGCTCGCTCAACAACTCAGGCAACAGCTAAGCACAACTAATACTCCCCAGGTTTTCTAATCCATGTTATTTTAGATCATTTGTTCTTGACCCATATATGGTTGCTCTTTGTTGACTAGGGTGATGTTGCCAATTGGGTAACATTAAAAAGTCTTAATGGTGAGGCTACTAAACAAGGATTGGAAGGTTATGGCCAAAAGCTATTTGATATGGCTTGCATTTCAGGTCAATGTAGGAGATTGCCAAACCAATCTTTTGATGCAAATCAAGGACTGGTTATATCCATGCCCTATGACCTATGACATTTTCTCCATGGCAATCTTGGCTCTAACAATCAGTTTAAAGGCACAAGGTTTGTTGGCAACACCCCTTCACACCTTGCCCATGTAGGAGCTCAGAAAGGTCAGGAATGCAGACAACAACCTTGTTTAAGGAGAAGGGGGTGGGTGGTGTGACTATGATGTAGATAATAAGGATTGTGAATGTGATCTTGACAATGGAGTTCCTTGCCTAATTCTAAGAGAGGTGATGCATGGATCCTAGAACAACCACTTTTGTGAAACTTGATGTGTGGTTTTCAGTTTCAGTTTGAAATTTTTGGAACCTGATGGTCATTTGTATGTTTCCATGTGTGTTTTTCTTGTCACCATCACATAAGTTTATGATAAAAAACATCTTTTTATAAATGTCGCTGCAAGATACAAAGGTAAGAAAATTGTTATTGCTACTAAAGGGTTAAATAATGGGACTTTAACATCCCAAAAATAAATAGATAAGTCATTTATTTAAAAAATTAACCTTAATCAACTAGCTAAAAAAATCATGCTTGTAATTACTTGTTTTACAAGAATACAGTCACCTACAACTATTCCTAGTATGGCAAAAGCCATTATTTGGGATCAAATGTTCTTGGTATGGCAAAATTCACTATTTGGGATCAAGTGTTCCTAGTAGGGCAAATGCCACTATTTGGTACCAACACTTCAGTTGCAAAGGAACTAAGGTTTGGTGCACATGGGAATGTGTAACCAGTCAAATTTTAGAGATAATAATTATACTATTGACATGACCAAATATTCCTATTTTGAAGCCTAAATTGTCATAGGTGTGATTTTCACCTTCATGCAAGTTTGCATAATTATGAATCTAAAAAAAATTGGTTCCTTTTGGGTTCATTGTCTAACACTTGCAGCACATATATAGGCCAGAGATGAAAAGTTCTAGCAAAAAGAGGAAGTTTATGTCATTGCTAAGAAGTTAGCCAAAATGGTCTACAATTACAACACATGCCATGGAGGGAGGTCTTGGCCAAGGAGGGTGGTTCACCAACACTTCATAATTTGGGGGCGAGATCCAACTTTACATGGGGTCCAACCTGCACTTGTAAAAGTCATTTCAAATGATATAAGCCAATTTGAAGGTTGTCTATAATTGTTGATTATATTTACCTTTTCTGTAGACTTGCTGATGTTGCATAAACATAAGAATGAACTCTACAGGAATTACACAAGGGCAATTAACATACATATCCGCAATTTCTTAAGGAACTTCATTTTGGATCTTATAAAATTTACCATTTGTTTCATCAAATGAGGAGTGGGAAAATGGAATAGTATTTGTTCAAAATAGGCATGTTGATGTAGTAGCAAATTCAAGGCCTAGCAATTGTGATGAGGTGCACTTGGGGAATCAAACGGTAGCAACTCTCAATGATGCATTCCAAACATGTGATGTAGTTGTTGATGAATCCACGAGGGACGCTAGAGATTTGAATAAGCAAGATGTGTTCAATTTTCATGATAACATAGACATTGAAGGGGAAAATGTGGAAGGGGCATATGAAATAGGTCATGTTAATGTACCAAAAACTGAACCAAGTGACCTTGATTATTTAAAGTTAGCAACAAAGTCTAAAGTTCTTTTGTATGAAGGTAGTGATTTGAGTAGATTACTAGCGAAATTGATGATTCTAAACACATGTACAACACATTGTTGCACTAATGGATTTGTCAATGAACTTTTGTCCTTATTAAGAAATTCAATTTTCTTTAAACCAAACAATCTACCCAAGTCACATTATGAGGGCAAAACCCTAATTTAGAACCTAAGTTTGGGTTATATTTCAATTCATGCTTGTCAAAATGGGTGTGTGTTGTATCGAAATGAACATGAGGTAGCTAACCAATGCCCAGTTTGTGGTGAATGTTGGTATGTCCTTGGGTGCTAAAAGGTGCCAAGGAAATCTAATTTCTAGGTTGAAACGAATGTTCGAAGCTCCCAATCTTTCAGAACTCATGAGATGGCACCATGATAACCTAAGTAAAGATGGATATGTCAAACATGCTATAGATTCAAAAGCTTGGGCTAATATCAATTCCACAAGGCCTAAATTTGCCTAGGAACTTCCCTATTTGAAGCTAGGGCTTGCCTTGGATGGAATAAATCTATTTGGGAACCAATCAAGCACATGGTCTATGTGGCCAATTCTCATCTTAAACCATAAGATTGCCTTGGCTAACAACAAATAAATTCTTTTTTATGTTGGCCTTGCTTATTCTTGGAAAAAAATCAATGAAAAACAAAAATATTGATGTGTATTTGGCTCCATTGTTGGATGAATTACAACTACTTTGGAAAGGGGTTTATGCTTGGGACATGACAAGGCTAGAGGGGCAATGAAGGTTCAAACTTCAAGGTGTGCTTATGTGGGCAATTCATGATTTACTTGCATATGGATTGCTTTCAAGCCAAGTGACTAAGGGTTACAAAGGATGTTTAGATTGTGGGCCAAATACGATTAGTCATCATTCGAGAAGACTTGGGAAAACTACCTATGTCCATCACTGTAGGTGGTTACGATTGAATCAGCCATATCAAGCCAATGCTCATGATTTCAATGGCAAGTTTGAAAGAAGACCAACCCCACCTTTCATGTCAGGATCTGATGTCCCATCACATGCCAATTTGTATGAAGATTGGAAATTACAAGGTGGTATGGAGGAGGACAACCTTTGCCAGGACAATGGAGTGTAACGAAGAAGCTAGTTATTTGACCTACCATATTGGCAAGTTGGTTTTGTTGTCATTACTAATCTGATTTGATTCCTTGTTGAAAACATCATTTCAAATCTACAAACCATTAACTAACCTTCTAATTAACTCATATGATTGGACTCCTTTATAATAACACCATTTCAACTATGTTACCTAACTTACTTTCTGCCCAAAATTCCCATGTAGGGGATTACATGTGCCCAAGAGTGGCAGCACTTGGAATCATGTAAAATGTTTCCAATTATGCTCGAAGAAATTTTGAAATTTACTCATGGTCTTGGTTGTTGTGTTGTATGTGCTTATGTGCTAGCTATCATGGATCAATATCACTTGAATTCTAGGGCCACAATGTATGGATGCCCTAAATTTGTTCACCTAGTTGATAATGTGTTATTTCTATAGCCTTATATTATGGTCCTAGATTTGTTGGCAACCTGCTTATGTGCCATGGTAGATTATGTGTTGTTTTTTATGCCCCATATTATGTGCCATGGCTAATTAGATATTGTTTTTGTAGCCTTAGAAGGTAGATCTACATGGTAGCCAAATTATGTGCCATGGTTGGTTTTGTGTTGTCTTTGCAATCCTAGATAAGTGTTTGGATCTACATGTTAGCCTGATCATGTGTCATGGTTGATTGTGTGTTGTTTTTGCAACCTTATATCAAGTTCCTAGATCTACATGGTAGCCAAATTATGTGCCATGGCTGATCATGTGTTGTCTCTGCAACCCTAGATCAAATTATTGGATCTACATGTTAGCCAGATTATGTATCATGGTTGATTATGTGTTGATTATCCTTTTGCTTCCCTAATACAGATTATGTTGGGTGAATTAATTGCCTTATGTTTGCTTGTTAGGGCCTTTTGATACAACACACATTTGATGTGATGCATTACAAGAATAATTTAGTTGTGAATATATTGAAGACCATCCTAGGGGAGAAATATAGCAAAAAGGTTAGAAATGATTTATAAGATTTAGGTGTTTGTGATTCACTATGGTTGAAGCTTCACCCAACAAAAATTAGGGAGACTATCGTGCCCCCTCCACCATGGGTTATCCACAAAGAAAAGAGTCTATCTTTCTTGGAGACAATGGCCAAGCTAAAATTGCCTACATGGTATGTATTAAGCTTTAAGAAACATATTGTGAAAGGTAAATTGGGAGCCATGAAGTCCCATGACTACCATGTTCTAACTATGTAGATTTTGTCATTATGTATGCAACATAGGATGACCAAGGAGCCTCAATGGGCCATCATGCAAATATGTTGAGTCTTCAAGCAAATTTGTATTAAGGTTTATGACCCAACTGGCTACCATGACTTGAAGCTTGGAATTGTCCTTGCATTATGCCATCTTGAAAAGGTTTTCCCACCAAGTTTTTTTATTTGATGACCCACCTAACCTTTTATTTGGTTAATGAGCTTCACATTTATGGATCAATACATTCCCGTTAGATGTACCCAATTGAGACAACATTAAAAGATATTAAGGGCTATGTCTAGAACGTGTGCAAGCCAATATGGCAAAGGGAAGCATATTTGATGAAGCCCTAGGTTTATGCACAAAATACAAATAGAGCTTCCATGCAACAAGGAGACATGTTTGGGATGCTAATGAGGAAAGAGTTGTTGGGGAGGTTCTGGAAGGTGTGTCCAAACCATGAGCATTAAGCATGCAATTGAGGGATGTCGCACACTTGTATGTGTGTGAAAACCATGATGTTTTGTCTCCATTGCTAGAGTAAAAATTCTAGACTTTGCCCACCTCGTCTAGAGTAAATTTAAATGTCTTTTTACTAGGGCTTGCCCTATTGCCACATTTTTTACATCTAGTTGTTTATTATAGGAATTTCTACAAGTTGCCCAACATGAAATGAAGCTCTTGGCAACTTTGGGCAATACTGACATGAAAGTCAATGAGAAGTTTTTCTGCCCAATGTTTTTAGCATTTTGAAGTCATAAATGTTGAACTAGATTTTGGGCTACATAGTTCACAAACAATGTTTGGGAACATTCCTAAACTGTCGCAACCCTAACTTTGGGCTCGCGACCAAGGCAAAGGGGTTACAAGGTTACGGGCCAAGAAGAAGCCCGAGAGTCAAGGCAAAGAGGTTACAAGGTTGCGGGCCAAGAAGAAGCCTAGGAGTCACATCACATATTCCTAGGAATGTAAGAAAGTGCGAGGGAGTATGAAGGAGTGAACCCTCACACTCCTAAGGCAACTCTCACTTTGGGAGATGGAGTCCTGGTGGACTACGGAAACTTCAGAGAGCAATTTTAGGGGTCAAAAGTCAATGGCTTGTGGCATTCTTTATATCATTGGAAAGCTCTTGGAACGTAAATGTCTAAAATGGGCTTGCATTGCTCATTAGGACATCTGAAACACAAGTTACGACCAAAAGAAAGGTCGGGGGTCAAACTGCCAATTTGACTCCCGACAAGAAAAAGTCAAGAATCGACCCAATTTACTTGGCTGCAAGGGGCGTGCGACATACCGTTGGAAAGCTCTCGACAAGAGTTACAACTTTGCTTTAGATTGCATCTCTATCTGAGGTTTTCTCGCAAAGTTATGGGGCTCCAAAGTTGCGGGAGTCCCAAGTGGCGCGATTTCGGGACTCCCACTCGAAAGTCTTGGGAGAGAAAAGCCATTTGGATGTAGGCTCTGTGGCTAGCCACAAAGTATATGATAAGGGGGAAGGTGGTGGCTTCCCCCAAGTTCGGGCCATGGTGAGTCTAGTGCGTCCGTGTTGCCCGTGGCTCGTCCTAGCACCAAAGGTGTTCCAACTATGCACTAACCATTTTGTGTGGGTTGTGTGCAAGCATGTGTGAATGAGTGAAGCTTGTCAACTCTTCCTAGTCCCATCCCGGAGCTCCAACACGCCCCTCTACCCCTCCAAGTGTTGTGAGCTAGGAAACGTGCTCCAATTCCTCTTCTTCCGCTGTCTTCTACTTGGAATCACATTTGAGTCCTTCAAGGAGTTGGAAGTGCATCATAAACTACCTTAATTTTTTGTTTGCACTTGCAAGGATGAATTACATATATATTTTAAAACTTACATTGGAATGAAAAATTAACCGTTCATTATTTGATATTTCAACTCCTGCATGGACAATTTTTTTTATGTATTTTCATTACACCAAATTAAATTTTAATTCATTCTAGGTTTCACTAGATTTTGAGTGAATTTGGACATTTTTACCATGGTAAAATTGGTCAACCTCCTAATGAACAGGGATCAATTGTTATGGATAGTGAATTGGTTCACTAGTACCTAGTGAAACAAGGTTACTTTTAAGTGAAATACAAATTTACTAAGCCATTCATTTGCTAATTAATTAACTAAGCAACATGGAAATCAATTAAATTTAAATTATTTAATATATAATATTATTGATAATTTCATGATTTCTAACCTATGAGTTATTGACATGTGTCATTATTTAAGTATGTAAACCATGTAATCAACTTAAGCACGTATTCTAAAAAATTAGATAGGAGAATATTTGGTCAACTTACCATTGTTGACCATGCACACATCATTTATGAAGTTTGATCCTTTGACCTTTATAATGAAGGCAAACACCCCTACCATCAAGCTAACTCGCTTGCTATGATAATATGTTACATTGCATTATATTTATCAAATACTTCATTTTAAACATTACAAAAACATAAATTTTGAAAATTCATATTTTATTAATGTTTTGTCCAAATGAAATTATTCAAGTTTTTTTTAAAAAAATTTCAATAATGTACATAATTACATTTTATTTCCTTTTGAAAGTGTAAAATCATTTAAACAAAAAAAAGTTTGAATATCATTATTCAATAACATTTCAATGACCATTTATTTGATAAAAAAATTGTTTAATAAATGGATAAGATTTTTGTTAATAAAATAATACTACTTATGTTAAGTTACTTTTAGTTATTATAGGGCTATTTTTCATTAATCTAAATTATTTCACCCTACATTATTTATGGTTATTTATTATTATTCTCAATTACTTTTGGTTATTTTATGTTACTTTTGGCTATTTTAGCCTATATCACTTTAGGTTATTTTTAGTTATTGTAAGTTATTTTTGGCTATTGTAAAGTATTTCACTTTAAGCTACTTGCAACTATTATAAGTTACTTTTGGCTATTCTAAACTATTTCATCTTAGGTTATTTTCGACTATGTGAAGTTATTATTGGTTACTTTTGGCTTTTGAATGTCATTTCACCTTATGTTATTGTTGGTAATTATAAGTAATTATAAGCTATTTCACCTTAAGTTACTTTTGTATATTATATATTATTTCACCTTATATTATTTTTGGCAATTCTAAATAATTTTAATATATGGCTATTGGTTATTCTTTTATTCGGGTTATTGGTGATTATTAATGGTTATTTTATTAATGGTTATTGATAGCTATTCTATTGGTGGCTATTAATGAATATTGGTGGTTATTTTATTGTCGGCCATTAGTGGTTATTTTATTAATGGTTATTAGTGACTATTCTATTGGTGACTATTGATGGCTATTGGTGGTTATTTTAGGTTATGTTACGATTATTGGTGGCTATTATATTATAAGTTATTGTTGGTTATTTTATGTTATATTATGACTATTTGTGACTATTTTATTATAAGTTATTATTGATTATTTTGGGCTATATTATCATAGGTTATTAGTAGTTATTCTATTATAGGTTATTCTAAATTATTTTTCATAAGCTATTATTGGTTATTATAAGTTATTTTATTTTAGGTCATTGTATTATATTTTTAATTATTTTAAATTATTATCTTTAAGATAAAATAACTTATAATAACATAAAATATAATGACCTTGAATAACCTAAAGTATAATTTGAAATAACGTATATTAACTTAAAAGAAAATAACCTAAGGTATAGTTTAAGGTTAGTTTAATAATTTAATTTTAAATAACTTAAAAGCTTATAGTAAGTTAGTTAGGATACTTTAAAATAGAATAACGTATAATATTTTAGGGTATACTAATTTATAATAACCAATAATAACTTATAATAACATAAGGTATAATTTAGAATAACTAAAGTAGCTTAAAGTAATATAAGGTATATCATAAAGTAGCATAAATTGGGTATTTAAAACAACATAAAAAAAAATGTATTTACTACAGTAAATTATAATAATGAAATTTGTCAACTAGTAGTGAAACACGATGTTTACATAGTGATATTATAGTGAAATAACTTTAACCAGGGTGAAATCACTAAAATGTAATGAAGTTATTTCATTTTTAAAGTCCCAAAGTGATTTAAACTAGTGAATTACACCCCACTTTTGTAGTGTTTATCTACTCAAATGTCAATTAAAGGTTAACCATGTTTGAGTTGATGTAAAAGATACAAGGAGGGGAAGGCTGCCATTCTTAACGAGGTGGAAACATTTCCAAGTTTCCCAACTTGGTTGCAAGAGTATATATAAAGTTCAAATGAAATACATTCTGAATTGCAAAATTTGTGCACCCCACCATTCCTCATTGCAAAGTTTTACAAAAGTATGGTAACATATGGGAATCACTTTAGGGCTATTACATGGCCTGCCATAGGTAGTATGGTAATTTATAATTCCAAGGTTATGGCAAAGTTTGAGCATACCCTAACCAGTACTCATGATAATTGAAACCTGTAACTTGAAACAATTCGCTATGTAGGGGAATGCAAGGAGGTCTTAGAATTATACTATGGGTTTGAAACTAAGGTGCCCATGTTCTTATGCTCTTAAATCCGAGCAAGGGCACATGGTCCTCATGTTGCCATGAGAAAAGATGAATGGGGTTTTACCCTTGTGCATTTCAGGTGGTTACTTTTAGCTTAGGAGCAACCTTTTACCTTTGTTTCACAAATGGAACAAGTTTTTTTTTTAGATTCCATAGAAGACCCTGGTTTAGAAGGTTATGATAATTAAAGGTGCTAGGTCTTGAAAAGTGGTAGACCAAAATGTAAAAGCAAAACCAATGGAACCCATGGCTACCGTGGGGGAAGTTAATGTGATGCACCCCCAGGCTCCTTAATGGACTCAAATGTGAGTTTAAACTGAAAACAACGAAAAAGTAAGGAATTGATGCATGCTCCTTGGCTCGCAACATTTTGATGGGGTAGAGGGGCGTGCTGGAGCTCTGAGATGGGACTAGGAAGAGTGATAAACATTAACTACTTACATGGACCTGCACAAAATCAACACAAGGTGGTTAGTGCATAGTTGGAGCACTTTTGGTGCTAGGATGAGCCATGAGCAATTCGGACTCATAAGACTCACCACGGCCCGGACTTGGGGGAAGCCACCACCTTCCCCCTTATAGTATACTTTGTGCCTCTCCACAAGACCCACATCCAAATGGCTTTTTGTCCTGGGACTCCCAAGTGGGAGTCTTGAAATTACCAAAGTTGAGACTTCTAAAACTTTGGGGCCTCATAACTTTGTGTGTAGACCTCTGATTGAAATGAGGCCTGAAACAAAGTTGTAGCCCTTGTCCAGAGCTTTCCAACGATATGTCGCACGCCACCTACACGCAAATAAATCGGGTCGATTCCTAACTTTTAATGGTTGGGAGTCAAACTACCAATTTGACTCCCGACCTTTCTTTTGGCCATAACTTGTGTTTCAGATGTCCAAATGGGTCATGCAAGCCCATTTTAAGATCTACATTTCAATAGCTTTCCAATGGTATAAAAAACTTTTCGAGTCATTGGGTTTTGGCCCTTGCAATCGCTCTCTGAACATTCGAGAATCCACGGGACTCCAACTCCCAAAGTGGAAGCTCCTTTGGGAGTGTGAGGGTTCATTCCCTCACACTTTCCTTCACTCTCGGGCTTCCTTCTTAGCCCGTAACCTTGCAAGCCCTTGCCTTGGTCGTGAGCCCAAGGCTAGGGTTGCGACATAATGGACCTAAAAATTATGCAATTGAAAAAGTTAATGAATGGTAATCATGAACTTTCAATGTACCCATAGTGGATGAGGAAAAAGGTGACTTGCAGGACTTGATGATGTTCCAATCCAATCCCATTTGACCCATGTGGGCCCATGATGCATGGTGTAAGCATGAATAGAAAAGTATAGTATTAATATGGGTTGAATGTGCAAGGCATGAAGAGGATGTGGCAACAAATTTAGGGGGTGAAGAAAATGAAAGTAATTCTACTAATGGTGGGACAATGAGTTTGCATTTGATGCAAAATCTAATGGTAGTAAATTTGGAGAAGATGGGAACCATTGGCTATTAGAAGTTGATGACTAATAATAGTACTAAATCATGATGAGTGGCATAGATTGCTCACAATTTTATTTTTTGGGACCAATGGACAAATGCTCCTATATTTTCAATTTGTTTATGCTAAGGGATTTGTCAACAAACTACTGCCACATCAAAATTTTCATCTATGTGTCACCATGGTTCAAATTAAAGATGGCACCCAACAACTTTGAGGTAAGACATCGTACACAAATTGGTGCCCAATCATTGGCCATTACCTAGGTTTGGTTTCATATGTAGCTTTGGATGTGTCAATGTGAAGGGATTTGTGGGGGTGTTAATATAGTTGATGAATAATGCATCAACTATCTATTCAACTTTGCCTTTGCTTAACTTTGCCTCTGCCTAGGTTACGTCTTTGGATCATTAATTTTTGCTTTCTTTCTTTCTTTGTTTTCCAAAACCTATCAAAGGAATAACAAGACGGGATTCCTACATCTTTCATTGGAAATCAATTCCCATCCATTAGCCCCAACCCTCTTTGCAATGTTCAAGGTATGCTTGTAGGTAAATTGATTTGTAATATTGGGGTTATATAATCATCAAAAACAAAATTCTAAGATTTTGAATTATTTTCTGAAGGACTTCTTTTTGGATTACTATGTTGTAAGTGTGCACATGAAATGTCAACTTTTATTCCATCCAAATGTTGAAATTCTTATTATGCAAGATGAAGCCATGGCTGACTTAGGAAGCAACATACAACACTAAAGGACATGATTATAGTGATTACTTGGATGTTCCAACATGCTTCCATTATGGCCAATGCTTGAAAATGTTTTCACACTAATGGGTGTTTGAAAACATACATGACGTTTTCTTTTGGTTTACTTTGTTCTATATTGCAATATTGAACAAGTATAGTGTTGTAACAATTTGGTAAGCTTTGCTTACAAAATGAATCCTAGCTTTGTAATATGATCTACTTGTTTTGGTATGTATGAACATCATTTCAAATTTGGCTAGCTCCTATTAAGTTATACACAAATTCAAGGAACCTATTAATGTCTTCCATATAAGGGTTGTTATGCCTTGGGATTTGAATTCCTATATTGAGGAAAATTGCCAATGTTTTCTACAAAAAAAATTGATCTATAATATAATTAGTAGAATATTTTCACCCACATATTAAAAGATAAAAATCTTCATCAATTTGCTTTGCATAGATGAATACAAAACTAGTGTTTCCAAATAACTTTTCGTTATATGATTTTGATCATCAAATCCAATGGTATCCTCCCTTCTTAATTTCATTAAAAAAATAAATAGCAAAGACCTTGGAAAAAGCCTCAATTGTTGGAGAATCAAAAATTGTCCCCCCTTGAGTTTTTCCTGAATTTTTAAATTAAAATTATTGAAATTATATTCACACAACAAGGAAAAACTACCCTAATTATAGGGATAATTACCCTAAATAGGGATAATTACCTTGAGTATATGGATCATTGGATTCTATTTATGGTTCAATCTAATCCACCTCTTTATTCATTTTTTTTCAATACCCAATGGTAGCTTTAGAATACAACGTTTTAATCAATGGCCTCCACATGTCAACTCACTACTTGCAGAATTTCAAAATTTCCTTTCACGAGAGGCTTATAGGGTTGACTTTGCACACAAAACTAGATTTTTGCATTGCCTTATTAGTTTGTGTGCTTATGTTTAGATAAAAGCTACATCTATAAGCTCACAAATGTTGTTTCTTGTTTCTCACAAACTTCTGCTATTACTAGACCTTGTGTATGGAAAGAAAAGGTAGTACCAGAATCGACTACATTTGAAAGTGAGATGTTTAATAGTGCAGTTTTCAAAGTTTCCTCTTGATATAGACATAACATTTCAATAGATGAATTTGGGTTTATGGGGTTGATTGATTTTTCAACCAACCAAGTAGAAGAGGAAGTTATAAACAATCCTTATGAGGAGGTAAGACGGAGAAGAATCATTGAAAATAACAAATACCTTGAAGCAATATTACAAAATGCATGCCAATAAGTTCTAGCATTTACCCACTTTGAAGATGTCAAGTTGTAGACCTTCAACTATTATGTCGATATGTTAGGGTTTGTTATGATTGAATGTTGTAGGCTCTATAATTTGCTACACCCAACATATTGGTAAGAAAGGTTGATTTTTGAAAATTGTTTGTATGGTTTGTAGTTTTGAGCCTCTTTGCTAATCTTGCAAGAATAAGGATGTATTTTTGGTTTTGGCATTAAAATGAGTTTTGTTTAAAGTTTCAAGGAGAATATTGCTCCTACAGGTCCATTAAAGACGATTATTCCAAAGTTTACTATTGTAAACAAAGCTATAGGACCTCCACGACGTAGCCATCACATTGCAACTTTTAACCAACAATTGAATATGGTTGAAGAAGAGAACCCAAAAGATCTCATTTTAGGTGAAGGTGACATTGGGGATGGTGAGTCGGACCTTGATGAAAAGTATGCCCCCCCCCAGATGAAGGCATTGATGATAGTGCAGAAGACATGAAAGGGGATGGTATTACTACACATAAGCGACGAAATTTTTTGGGAAAGTCACCAATCAAATCTATAACATCATAAGTATAGTTCCTAATGAAAAGCCTCCTTAGGTCTGATTCCAAATTATGTATTGCATTTGCTTGTTGATTGTGGATTTCTAGATAGTTTTGATGTCTATAGGTTGGTTCTTTGTCCTTATTTAGAGGATTGGAGTGCATACTCGGTATATACCCTTACATGATTGATTTGTTTGTCTTTTGGGTGATGACCTAATAGCCACTTAATAGTAGCTTCAACCCTAATGGTTAAGATTATCATAATGGCATATAGATAACGAAAGTCTTGTTGGTGCATGTAATAATGACATCAATTGAAAATTCAATTTTTACTGCATTTTACAGTTTAAACATGTGGCAATTGGACATCTCCAACTATCTTGATGATGGTCAATAGACAAGCTAAACTCAGATGGTAGCATTCCAAGTGGTTAAAAGTATGGTATGTAAATGGAGTAATATGAAATCTTCAATAAGTGTAGTGTGAAATGTTAAAATGTATGTGCGGTTTTTGATGTCATGGTCATAATTTCTGTTCATGGGGTATTGAAAAAGACTTAAAAGTATCAATGATAGATGGTTGCATATGATGGCCATAATGGATTTGTTTATTCTAACACATATTATGATCAAGTAACATTATTTTAATTATATGTCGGTTCTGCCATTTTTTGTTTTTTACAATCTAAGATGGTTGTAGCTATCCCCTTATGATATGAACTTCTACAGCACAAATGTGGTGTTTTCCCTATTTGGAGTTAATAAAGGGAATTTAGGGTCATGGTAGTTAGCTTGCAACAAATAATTACAATATGGTTGATTAACATTATGAACTATGAGGTATTTTGGGTGAGGAAGGTAAATGTGATATAGACTCACCTTGTTGTAGGTCTTCCAATTTTGGAAGTTTTAGGACCCTCACAAGGATTTTTGCTACCAACCATATGTTGGAAAGCTATGGGAATAAACATATTAAGGAAAAACCTTATGCATATCAAAATGGTCACTAAATTTTCTTAGTTTGATTGGGGTGTTGCAGGGGGTAGAAAAACATGTGTGCATTGGGGGTAATCAAGGAAAGTTGCTAACAAGGCCATTGGGTTCAAGCTCCATACCAGCTAGGCCCAACTTCATGCATTCTCAAGGTATGCAACATGGCCCTTTAGATCGATATGCTAAATATGATGATTTTTGCAGTCCTGAATATGAATCATATCCACAGGGATTGGTTGTAAATTCATCATATCCACAGGGATTGGTTGTAAATTCATCATATCCTTGAAGACCACCTACACATTCATTATATCCTTGAAGACCGCCTACACATGAATTATATTCTCGAAGAACACTTGGCCATGGATCATTTCCATGAGGAGCAATTACACCAACTTCACGTCCACATCCTAGTAGTGGACAACAAGGACCTTACTATTTAGAGGAAGGGATGTATTCCCAACCACTAAATTCTTCAGAAGCAAGGGATCAATATTCCACATGGCCACCCTTGCAACTTGAAGAAAATAACCCTACTTTAGAAGTATAAGTAGGTAGGGCAACAGTATCAACTGTTGATGTGAGCAATTACAGGCCAACACGATACGTAGGCAAAATCGTGTTGCAACAAAAACAAAACTAATGGACCAATCTGTGGTGGCTCCTAGGGAAGAGGGGAAAAGACCCATAATCATAGTTAATGTAGAAAGGTGCCCATTAGTGCCAAGTCAGAACCAATGGCTTTCAGCACTAAAGTGATATACTTTGATTTGGTTGGATTTGGCAAAATCAATAGTTTGTTAGTCCGAGGAAAGGTTAGAAAAGGTGAAGGATAACTTGGCAAAACAATTCGAGGATACGGAGCCATGTTGCAACTATGAACATATGCGGGTGATAGCTAGCAAAATTTTGAAGACACAATGGTTAAAGTGGCTAAAAATTCATGAATCAGGTTTGGGGTTATATACATTTGATGGCTTGATGTTTGGTGATTGAATGTGATATTATTGTTGTTTACATGTGAGGGATGATAAGGTAGTGATCCCTTATCAAAATGTTCATATGTAGATGTTTAATTTAGGGTGGCTATTGTACATGGCATTATGGGCAGGTGTCCAAGGCCTATTAATTGTACCCTTGCCAACTAGGAGGCATTGATATAGTATTGGACTACTGCAAATTTTGCGAAGAAGTGGGGACACTTGATTGATGCTTGAACAATGTATCTAGAACAAGCTGTGGTGGCCCAATGCAACAAGAGGTAAGAATTGTAAGTGCCATTTGATTGCATTTGATTCTATTGTTAAGGGAGTCTTGTATCCAAAGATTATGTCAAGGTGAACTTGATGCATTTGTGGAAAATGTTGATGAGTTAATTGGGTTCATGGGGAGTAGATGACAACACATGGACAACCACTATTGGGAGAAATGTTAAGGGGTACTAACCTTCCACCAAGGAGTAGCGCCTCTATGGTATCCCCTACGCTTATACTTACTGAAGGTTATCATTTTCAATTGAACTACCTAGACTTGTTTAGGAAGGGCTTTTTTAATATCCTAGAGATTTGAAAAGTGGTGGGGATCATGGATGTTGGGAACTTTTCAATGTGGCCAGTATCACACAAAGGTGGTTTGTATGTCATATTGCAAGGTCTGAATTTGGGCTAACTGAAATTGGCCCATCTATATTATAGGTCAATATTGACCTATGGTCAAACTTTGTTGATCAATGTAGGACACCAAGAGAGGATTATTGTTGGAACTTTTTGGTAAGGTGGAAGGAATGTTACAATGGCAAGGGGCAATAGATTAGAAACAAGATGAAGTTGATAGGAAATTAAATGAAGTTATGTCTTCAATTACCCAATTACAATCATCAATGGACATGTTCATTACCATGCACAAGGCTTTGGTAAAAAAAGCTTAGTGTCCTTAAGTAGGCAAATGGCAACTTGGTTTCAATTGAATCAATGCACAAGAGCAAGGTGCAACAAAGTCAAACACCAACCAAAGGGCTAGAAAAAATTGGGGATGATGGGGATGGGGTGGTGCAACAAGAGGTGTTTATGGAAACACTAACAATAGGCACAAATGTTGAAGATGGGAATATTGTTGATGTGGGAGGATCAAGTGTGGGTGGACAACAAATTGCAAACAACCATTTAAGCCTCCATGGTGCCATGTGCAATGCAAGTATGCCTTTAGTGTTGGGACAAGTGAGCCAACCTTTGAAGGCAAGATTAATGCCCATAAACCTTGAACCATTCTTAATGTCAAATGTTACCTTTAATTGGACTAACTTTTTGAAATTTACTCATGCAGGAGCAAAGAACTAGTCTAGTGGCCACAACAAGTAAGCTTTTGATGTTGGGACAAATGAGCAAGTCTTTGAAGGCAAGATTAGTGCTAATAAACCTTGAACCATTCTCATTGTCAAAATAAACCTTTGATTGACCTAACTTTCTGAAATTTGCACATGTAGGAGCAAAAAAACCAATCCAGTGGCCAAAATAAGTAAGGCTCCAAATGTTGCACCAAAAAATGCAAAACCAAACCCACCTAAGGCAAATCTAATAAAACCAACTCCAACTTAGGTAACTCATGTTTTTTCGTCTATTGTGCTATTGATGTTTTGTTTTTCATTTTTCTGTTATTTGGTCAAATGTAATGCGTGGTAAGCTAGCAAATTAGGGTTTGATTGTTATTTAATTGTAGTATTTAATTCAAAGATTAATGAAGATAGGTGCACTCTTTAGCTTGTTGCATGAGGACTACTATTTAATTTGGATTTGTGGATGACCAATAATGTCAATCTTAGTGGTTAGGACTATTTAAGTTGCAAAAAATCATTAGCTTGTGTAGATTTGCATCGGTTTTGAAATGTTACCCATGGACCCAATCTCAAGGCACAAGGTTGGAATAGGAACAATATGTGGGTTGAGTGGTAACAAAGTTGCTAAAAAGACCATACCTAAAGATTATGTGGCTATTAAAATCTAGGAGGTTTGTATGCTAGAAGCCATTACTAATGTTGCCCATCAAATGATGGATCCTAGCAAAGTACAAATAGAAATATAGCTTGGGGCTATTGTTTTCTAGTCACAAAAATTCCTCAAGCTAGCTTTTACAGTGGCAACTTTTAGTGCTTTAAATGTTGCATTGACTAGAAGGTCATTAAAGATGGGTGCATGTATAGTAAGAAAATTGTTCAATGATGTGATTAGACATAGAAGACAAGGAGGAAGAAAAAATTATAATAGGAGGGTAGAAAATAGTCTATGCAAGTTGCCCTTAAACTAGGTATGCCAAGATTTCAACATCAATGACTTTAAACTTATTGCCATAAATCATGGTTTGAATGCAAAGGGTGTTTTAGTGTGTAATTTTTGACTTGGCATGCCTAATAGTGTAATTTTATATGTGTCCATAAGTTTGGAAATTTTGTGGCTAATGTATGTGTGATTCTTGCATTAATAAACTTGCTTGAAGCTCTGAGTTGTTCCACCATTTCAAATGTAATCAAATTGTCCCCTAGGAACTCTATTAATTTTGAACCCTATAATAAGTAACCTTAACCCTAAATATGTAACCCTAACCTTAACCCTAAAACTATAACCCTAACCTTGAATATGTAACCCTAACCCTAATATTGACTTTGACCATTGACTCAAATGGCATGCAACGTGGCATGTGTTCATTCATCTTTATCTTGACATGTGTCATGGTTAATTTGGTGTACAAATATCCACATTTGTATATATATAACGAAATTAATGTTTTTCTTCAAATTCATGTGAGGAAATACATTTAAAGAAAACACGTGGCACCTTATAATTAGTGGAAACATGCCGCGTGCAAGCATGGCATTGGATTCAAATTATGAATTTTTGTTATTTTTATTGTTGATCTAAAAACCATGATTCACCAATGAGATATTCTAGATTGTCCACCATGACTATAGTTGCAATCACATTGGTTTTTTATGATTGTAGACATGGTAATCTATAACTGTCCATACTTATAATTGTGAATGGTATTTATGACTATGACCATGGCTAGTGGCTACATAGTAAAAGCGACAAGTTTGATTCGACTACATAGTCATGTGACTATGTAGTCATGGGTAGTTGTTAAGTTTGGTTACAACTACATTTGTAGTCATATATGTAGTCATAAAACCAAGGATTTGGCGTAGTGTAAATTTGTCCAAGTACATTTGAAATCTAGTGAAACACAAAATGAACTTGACCACATATTCTAATAATGTGGCCATCCATGTGACCTATTATTAACATTAAAAGACATTGAATTTTCCATTAATTTTTTTTAAAGATTTTTTTGTTCCAATGGTATGAGTTTCATGAACATATATATATATATATAGTACTATAAACATTAGTGTTGGGTGGTTCTTTGAATTTTTTGAAAACCAATAAGTAAGTGGGTATATACCCAAGTTGATAACATGCAGCTATCCCTAATTCTAAAAATCACCCACCATTGGTAGACACCTATGCATTTAGGTTCCTTCCAATTTAAAAAAAAAAAGAATGCCAACACTGTACAAGTAAAACATTAAAACTTGTCTACCTTTATTACAAGACTAGTGCAGAGACCTAATGGTAAGACCTTGAAAGCACTTCAATTGGTTATGGATGTAATCTTTTCATCAAATATATAGGTTCCACAAGTTTTCTTTTCCCCCAAAAATCCAACACTTAAAAGTATTTTTTGAAATAATTTATGCCCAACCCATGGGCACCTACAATAATGCAAAAAATCTTGAAAGTAAATCACACCACATAGTAGCTTCACAATTTGAGTAAAAGCCTTGAAAACATGTTCCATTTATAAGTGTGATGAAGCCTTACCAAACGTAAATTTTATAAAAAACACACACGCCCAAAAGGGGAAAGGAAGGAACAATAAGAAAGGACCAACATCCAACCAAAACACAACACCCAAAAACACAAACACACAACTAAGTGCTACAAAAGAGTGAACAATGTCCTAAATTCCTCACCTATTGCATAAAATAAATCAAACAAGGAAATAAATGTGAAATTTGAAAGAACACCTAGCCTAAAAGAGGCTTTCCCAACAATAATAGCTCATTTGAAAATAGAAATAGCTTGAATTTTTTGAAGAGTGACTAACACCCTTTGCCTACAAAATGGGCGTAAAATTGACAATGGGGGATTAAAAAACCCTTGGCTACTTCACCATGTTAACACACCAATGAAAAAAGTCATCACTTGTGGTGTGAACACCAAATACCTCTATGGTAAAAGAAAAAAACACATCCTCAAGGTGTCAATTGTGATATAATCAATCCTTTGTTGGGGTCATAATTGTCATGGTCACTTTTTAAAAAACAACTACTTGTACTAAAACTAGATTTTTTAGATGGAATTAATAATGACAACATTAGCCAATTTGTGAATCCCATTTATGGTGATTACCACACTGACCCACCAATGTAGAAACTCAAGGGAAGGTGATGGGAGTACATGAATTTGCTCACATGAAACATGAAGTCTAACATCTTTGGCAATGGAAGTAAAGGCATCTCAAATGGTGTCATGGGTTGCTATGCATTCCTCCTTGTCAAAATGTTGGAGAAGGTGTATCCCCATGAAGTTTATAGGTTTATCTTTCCCAAAGGTCACTCAAATGCTCCTTAATTTCAAGAATGTTTTCACATGGCATACATTCGTTTCCAAGGCATCTTGGAAAAAGGTGAAAACACACTATGGTGACCCCCTTTTGGGTGTCACATTATACTACTTTCCAAGGGTGTGCATGTTTGAATGTATTCCATTTCAAATTTTTGAAAAAATTTCACAATATTTTAACATATTATGTTAGAATATAACATAGACAAGAGATTAAAAAAGAAACCATTTCATTTCATTTTATAAAGTGAAAGATTGGAGTACATTTGTGGAAACAAATGTAGTGTACCTATGTTTAAAAAAACACAAATATATTTCAAAAACAATTCGAATCCAAGGTTTTAGGTGATAAACCCACTGGGGCGCACCTGAAGACCTTTAGGAGAGTAGGGTTCGCGATGTCTTCTGGCGAGGTAAGATTTTAGGAGTGCAGTTCCATGAACCTCAGTACCGGTAACCTTCCTAAGCTATTTTTAATTTTTATGAAAGTTGAAACTATATTGAAGCATGTCATTTCAGTTAATTTGAACCATGTTTGGGTACCATGTGACTAATTTGAAAATTTTCATCTTGCAAAATGAGTGTGTTTTTTAACAAAAATGCAATAAATGTGTGGTAAATTGAAAATTGGCCAAGTAATCACATTTACATGGAAGATGACAAACATAGCTAGATGGATCATTTAAAAAATTCCATTAAAATTGATTATTATAATGACTAATGAATCCTTAAAGTTAATGTAGTCAACACGAGATAGTGACCCTATTATACCAATGTACATTATAACTATATATATAACCATGGATCTTTCAATATAGACAATGAAATTTATTGTTCTTATTTAAATAATATTATATAACATTAATTTTGTAAAAATAATAATTGTAAGGCCCAAAAACCAAAATTAAATGTACCATACTTTTGGAACAATTATATTGTATGTACTATAATACTAGACCCAAAAGTGGCCCAAAGGGGTTCAATATAATGTGCTTTCACCTAAAAAGAGGAGGCAAAAGAAGAGGAACCAAATGGATTACCCAAAACCTTGATGCCATTTGAAGGGGGTGCAACAACCCGCAAGAGGGGAAAAGTCGAAAGGTAAGCCAAAAGGGGGATTATGTTGCGCACTAATGAGGCTAGAACATTAAACCCACCAAATCCAATTGGGCAAAATGACCAACAACATGAGGAACAACATAGGTAAAGCCAATGATGTGGATGTCATCTACCACGAAAGGAAACAAATAGAAGGGGAAAAGGTTTGTAGAATAATGCAGGGCTTGAAAATGAACAAGGGTGAAAGGAGGTTCACCTAGTAGATTGCCCTAACACATGCCAATGAAGGAATGGACAATGGTTAAGCCTCCCAAAGGGGAGTGATGATTAAAAAAAAAAGGGGAGTTATGGGGCACAAAAGGAAAGATGTGTTGGGATAACTAACCTTTTATTGCATGAAGCTCTTGGAATATAACCATGTGGGAAATAATGTTGAAAGCATTTATGACATCTACTTGCAACACCACCTATTCAAGGTGAACATCGAAGGTTATACAAGTACCATGCACAATGGTTTCACATTTTCCCCTAATTATGACTCCAAACTTATGGGGCATAAGTGAGTTGAAAATGCATCACAAATTAAATTGAAGACAAAAAGGCTTTACTCAATAGTCGATATAAAACCTTACCCATTTTGATCAGCCAAATGCATTTGGAAGATTTGACTAACACCAAAACTTATGTGGCCCCAAAGGTTTAAAGTATGCACCCATGGATATGACTAGTGGAGACATACAAACACACCAAAAAACTATGAAAAACACTAGTGAAATTTAAAGGTTGAATGAATCTCAAATTAAAAGTGGTCAAATATTATATTAAACATCCCTATAGTTGAGACATGAAACAAGTGGAAAAATGTTCATTTAAATTGTCCAAGGAAAGGTTTAAATCCACATTTAACTAAAATGCCATCAAGGAAAGTGAACATGGAAGGGATGAATTTAAGAGGTGGAGAACCTATAGCGCACTAATGGTCTTTAATGAGGTTAGTGTGGGGGCTAGGCATGTAAAACTTTAACATCATGAACATATTTTCTAGCATGCCCCAAGGTTACACTCCACCCAAAAGAACAAAAAGGGGGGGGGGGGGGGGGGGGGGGGGGGGGAGAGGGAGGAGGGCGCCCAAAAAAAGGGGGGGGGGTTGGGGGGGAGGGTATAAAGACGGGCGGGGGGGATAAAAAAAAACTAAAATAAA
>Ga0116231_10001343_pt1 | contig 49938 bp, 41 predicted proteins | sample S1TSphgellanicum_2_FD_89695 | JGI IMG/M metagenome (GOLD analysis project Ga0116231, IMG submission 89695) | Host-associated microbial communities from peat moss isolated from Minnesota, USA - S1T2_Fd - Sphagnum magellanicum MG | ecosystem: Host-associated > Plants > Peat moss > Unclassified...
GTCTGGCAGGGCATTACACCTGCAAAGTGATGCCCTGGTGCCAGGGCTTTACCCTATACATAAAACATTGTCTGCTTTGCCCACCTAGGTATGAAAATTAGTCTACTGTGCCTTCTTGTATGTGAAACATGACTACTCTCACAACATGATCAAGGTGACAAAGGAGCAGGTCAGAAATTTGTACTAGATGAACAATAGCTTCACAGCACCCCTTTTACTAGCAATCAAATACCTGCAGCCATAAACTCTCCATTCAGATAGAATGTATTCACTTTGCTTCACAATCACATATTCTTCAAGGCCTTCAGTTGCCATGAAGTTGAATCCACTAATTTCACCCAGCTTTCAGTCTCACATCACTAGGCTAAGGGAAATGTGTACCATGAAATCACAATTCATTCTCCAATTTGACAAGATGCAAGCATAAACCCTTCAAAGGATTGCAACACATACGATCAAGAGTCAATACTTGTCTATCCTTTAGAAATCATGGTTTATGGCCTCTCAATTCAGCCAAAATCAAAGCCTAATCCACTTGAGCCTTAAGTAACCAAACATATGACAATCAAGTAAACCAAACTTCAAAGATAGAGCATGCAAACACTCCAAAACTTGTTGCTATTACTTGATGCAGACTTGCTTGACGATCCCCAAATCTAAACAAACCTCAAAAGACCTTGAAACGGCCTTGCCACCATGACAACCACAGACTACAAAAGTAATGCACTCTTCCCACTTCCTTCTTGAGTCTTTAGTGACTTGCATTTGGCCCGAGCAACAAGCACAACATACAGGATGGTGGTGCAAAACACTCGTTTGTTTGAACTATTTTCCTATCCCATAGCTCAATTCACAGTGGTAAAAACTATTTTCCTCTTTTTTGTTTATTTTCCCTTTACAAAGATATTTCTTCTTTTATTTCTCCACCATGTTACCTTTAGTTAAATTCTTTTTTAGCTAGGTTTTGTTTTGAACTCTTGCTACTTTTGTTTTTCAACTAGGTTTTTCTTTGAACTTTCATTAAGATAATTAAGTTGGTTTTAGTACACTTAAGTGCTTAGGGTAGTTTAGATCCAAGGGGAGGGCTCTTTTGTTTTTGGTGTCCAAGAAGATGTTGAACCCCTCCTCTTAGCACATTTGAGACACTAAAAATTGTCAAGAACAGATTAATAATGAGAAAGTTATGGCCCCCCAAAATAAGGGGGTCAAAAATTCAAAACAAGAAACCACAACCAGTTCTTGAACACCCAAAAACTTCCTTTTATGTTGCTCTATTGTTGTTATAGTTCCAAGATTATTTGTAGAACTTAAGGTGGCCCTCTTAAAATAATTTAAATCATTAAAATGAAGAAAAATTGAGAAAATTATGAGCTTTGAAAGAAGGAGGGTTCTAAATAATTTTTTTAAAAAACATGTTTTGTAAATATGAAAGTTTTTTTCTTCAACTTTCATTGGTTTTTCTTCTTTTCCAATTCCAAAATAAACACTTGGGCAATGGGAGTTAAACTTATGAACCTTTTCAACCATCAATGCAAGTAAGGTTTTGATTGTGTTTGTTTTAATGAACTACTTTCAACTAAGTTTCAATCATATAATTTCTTTTATATTTTGATTGGGTTCAATTAGATTTCAATTAAGTTTCAACTATGTTTGTTGACTATGTATAAGGTAAGCCCATGATCTGTGCCATTTTTATTTGTTATTTAGTTTTAATTTTTCCAAATTTCAAAATGTTTTTTTCTTTGTCAAATTTCTTTATTCTTGAATAGTAAATGATGTTTTTTTATTGATTTTTAATGTGTGCAACTAATGCACAATCTTTTTCTTGATGCATTATAATTTAAATTTTTATTAAATTTTCTCATTTTTAACAATTTTCATTTTTTTAAATTCAGAAATGCAGGGTGCAGTTATGAACAAGTCAAAAGACGTGTTCCAACAAGGCAATAATCCAATTAAGCATGCCAACAACGAGTTCACGCCATTAGTGCATAAACATAGGACAACCACCTTATAAGAGAGTCATTTCATTGTTCCAATAAATATTTGATTAATAACATTAACATCTTCGTGATGTAGATGGGACCATTTCCTACATGGGAATAATGTTTCCTTGCATAATTTTCAAATTATAATAGGTTTGCATTCTTAATTGATAATGTATAGGTAGACTATGCTTTTATTATGGTTTGATTTTCTTTAGTTAATTTTAACTAGGTATATTATCCCCATAGTCTAACTTTAGTAGTCTTACAATTGTGAATGTAATTTGTGTATACTTGTAATCTCAATTACATGTCAACTAATTTATATAAATTTGATTTATTTTTAACATATTTTCAACTTTTCTTTCAACTACTTTATAGTTGATCTCTTTACTTTGGCTCGACTTCACATATGTTGGATGACCTACAAACAATAAGATGCCATGTGCCATGCAAGTGTGTAACATAAGTGTCCACATGGCACAATATCATATGCTGACATTTTCAATAAATCAATAATTTCAAGATTTTGAGACCATACACATGGCACACGTCAAATAATTTAGTTTGATGGCGGACCACAAATGCCCATGTGGCACGTGTCAATGTTCCATTAGTTATAATATACTTGAATAATAATCAAAATTCTAAAATTCCATGCCTTTCTTCAATGACATGACACGTGCCAATGTTACATTGGTTGTAATATAGTTGAAAAATAGTAATAATTCCAATTCCACACCCCCAAATGACATGACATGTAGGTGGATGAAGTTCATCCATTGACTTGCTAGCATGGAATTAACTAGGTCCAGTCAGCATTTTATAGTTGAAATGTTGCGTCAACTAAAATGTATGTCGTTTTCAATTAAAATGTTGTCACCTGAACATTAACCTGCAAATTGACACATGTACATTGTTTTCAATTGTGTTGTAGGGTTGACTCAACAATGTTAACTATTTTGGAATTAGTTGACAACATCATTTTTGAGTTGCAAAAAACATTTTGTAGTTGAAAGTGATGTTTTCAACTATAAATAATAGTTGAAAAATAGTTGAAAAATGAGGTTTTTCTCCTAGTGTGCCTAAAAGTAAAAAGGGGATATTAATGGGTTATTTTAACACAAACAAAACATATGTTGTGGGATGTTGATTCCAAGAAAATTATGGAGAGTCAAGATATGTTGTTTGATGAGACCTTTATAATGAATCCAACATGAAATAAAGATGGTCAAATAATAAAAGAAATTATTGACAAAACAATTGATCTTGGTCAGAATATAGGATCAAATGTTGGATTTGAAGGGCATGCACAAGGAGTGGGAGTAGTGCTACCGATTGCACCTAATCAATTTCAAGATGAACTTGATAGTTCGGCAATGCCAAGTGATCCACGAAGAAGGTCAAATGAAATAGTGGGAATATTAGATTTGGAACTAGAGACACTATTAGTCATAATAAAGTTGGTTGAAGTTCCAAATGTGGCAGTAGGAACACGAGTTCACAAACTTGGTACCAGACAGAGAAGGCCAACTATAAGGTATGGAAAGTCGATCTACCCTGTTGATCGAACCAACTATGCTTATGTTGTAGTTTTAACTAGTATTCTTAATAAACTTGAATCATTTGAAGAAGTAATGGCATTTCTAGGGAAGGAGCAAATTTGGATACAAGCCATGTAAGAGGAGTTTAATTTGTTGATAGAAAATAGAACTTGGGAATATCAAGAACTATTAAAAGGAAGGAAAATAATAAAGAATAAATGGATATACAAATTGAAACTTGTAATTGATGGAAGCATGGATCATTATAAAACTAGATTGGTGGCTAAGGGGTTCACCCAAAAGGAAGGGGTGAATTTCAAAGAAACATGTTTCAATTTAAAACTAGTTGTGAAATTTAACTCAATAAGAACAATGTTTTCCATAACAGTTGTAGAGGATATGAATATAACCCAATTTGATTTTTGTACATCTTTTTTCTACGGTGAAATAGAGGAAGAAATTTACATGACAACCATTGGGATTTAAAAACATTAAAGAAACAAGGAAAGCTTGTAGATGTAAGGCCATGTATGGGCTTCAATAGTCTTCTATAATTTGGAATAGGAAGTTCAATTTGTTTCTGACTAAATACAATCTTGTTGCCACCACTATTGATGGATGTGTGTACTATAGTGTATTAGATCTTCGCCTAATCTTAATCATTTTTGTGGATGACAATATGACATGGCAACGTTAAAGAAGATTCCATTAAACACGTTTTGTCCTTCATGAATGATGTTTTCCAAATCACAATAGGCTATCCAAAAGTGTGTGTCGGACTACATATCATTTGAGTGAAAGAAGAGCGTGTGATTCACATTAACTAAACTTGATACATTCTTTCTAAGTTGAAGAAGTATGGATATGAAAATTGTAATTTAGTGGTTGTACTTGCCCACCTTAATAATGTATTTGATTTAACATTGCACATTGGAGATGGAAGCATAGAAGATTAGTCATCTTTCCCTTACAAAGGGATCGTTGGGAGCTTACACTTTAAACAATTGGGCACAAGGTTTGACATTTTGTTTGTAGTTGCACATGTAGCCAAGTTTAGCAAAAGCTCACAAATGTAACATATTATGGTGTTGAAACATGTTTTACATTCTTATTGTGATGCTGATTTTGGCATGGATTTGAACAATCAAAAGTCTCAATCTAGCTTTCTATTTATGTTCACATGGCATGGGGTTCACAAAAGCAAGATTGCAAGGTGGGGAACACCACAAAAGTTGAATATATTGTCACACATGCAACAATCAATGAGATCGTTTGGATGCATAAATTCTTGGGTGATTTTGGATACGGACAAATAGCTTTGACCAAGTTGTGGAACGACAACCAAATTACAATTTGATTAGTAAAAAAAGAATTCTATCGACATACCAAACACATTGACATCATATACCACAACATCAAGGAGAAATATGACAATTGTGAGATTACTGTGGCCTACACCAATACTGAAAACTAGCTTGCCAACATTTTGATGAAAGTTTTGACTTTTGATCATTTTGAACGTCTTTGCAATATGATTGGGATGAATGTAGTAATCAATGCTCCTGCAAGTGGGAGTTTTGGTGTGAATGAGTCAACATCGACTCTCATCATACATATCATCCCACCATGCAAATAATCATGTGAATTTTTGCCATGCAAATAATCAAGATAGTTTGGACATAGTTTAACAAATAATTTCCCATGTACCAAAGTGCAGTTATTGCAAGCTCTAAGTGGTTCTTGCCCTCATACCTTAGTATGTAGTTATTGTCCACTCTATGCGGTTCATACACCTTTTTTTCCCTTTATCTTGCTATTGCTAGGATAACTTTCAGACAAGAAGGCTATGTGCTTTCCATTACATTGGATATGCAACTTACATTGTTAATTGCTTACAAACTAATGTACCAATTATTATTTATTCATATGAAATCATGGATAGGTTTATTTGGAAATAGTTGATGCCTTCATAGGGCTACTCACCACACTTTGCAATCATCATCTTCAAACTAATCATCTTGATAAAATGATATTTGTCAATAAGACTTGGCCATCAAACCTTGGATTGGGTGCCTAGAGCTAAAGGACTTTGCAATTGTCTATGACAGTGTTAGGGCCCTTTGTTGCGGTGAACCATATTTTAAAGAAAATCCAATGTACAGATTCATAACAACCTTATCATTTTTCCTCAAGTGAGCACTTTGTGTAAGTTTTGGTACTAGTTCCACAAAAAATGAGCAATGTTCTTTCAACACCTATGTAAGGTTTTGGTAGTAGTTCCAGAGAACATGTGCAATGTGGAAACAATCAGATTTATGAATTACTCTAATGTCTGTGTATGAACCCATTTGATCTCACATTGTTTTTCCAAGTTGTTTTCTAAGCACACTACACTTTTATTTCAAAATTTTCTTCTTAATATTTCCTTTTAGTTAAAGAACCGACAATGGTTTGAAGGACTGGCCTTTCAAATATTACTAGTATTTGATTAAAAAACTGCATCTATAGTAAACCAGGTATTTGGCCAAGAACTACACCTTATACCCTTAAAAAATGCCATGAGGCCCCTCCCCGCCCGCCCCCTTTACCCCTAGCTCCTACCCTTGAAAATGAAAATTTCAAATCCCTAGAAGCTTTGTGCTTAAGAGAGAGAAAAAACTAAAGTTAAAACCCGGCCCTGGAGGGTCTTTCAAAACTTTGAAAATCAACTACCCAGACCCGATCGACATTTCAACAATCAAATACCTGCCCAACACAGGTGCTAACCCTATGTCCTAAACCTGTACCAGGAATGTTGTTGTTTCTTTCACGACAGAACTTCATTTTCCTCTACCAGATGTGTTTGCTGGAATTTGGGTTTTGGGTGGAAGTAAAAAAATTTAAATATGATTTTCTATTGCACACACAAATTGCTCCCACTGCTGATCAATGCATAATGCAACTCATTAATAATGCCCATTTCTTTCTAGTGATGGGTTCTTTATCGCACCGATTTTAGTTCATTAAACTATTAGTTGTTGGCAGACTCTGACCTTCATTCATTCATTCATTCACTTTTTTGCAAGGACCCAAAAGGAAGAAGGAGTGAGACATTGGATGATAATGAGCAAAATAGGCGAGTTAGTGTGAAGTCCAGAGTTAGTCAGTCCAAAAGAGTGCTGCAGACTCACTCACCCAGACCTGCAAAAGTTGCAGCTGTTCCCTTTGCCTGAAAAGAAGACATAAAAGTTTATTAATTAGGCTAGATCCCAAGTTCCAACAATCTGTTGGTTTTCCAGCTTGTGGTGTGAAGAGAAAATTTGTACAAAGAGATGGTGGTCCCTGAATATCTGTTTTTTGATGACTAAGATTTTCTAGTCATGGGGGACATGGCACACATCACCCAATGAACATGAGTTCCAGAGGATTTTTTTGTCTTTTTCCAAGACAATGATGTCATGGTTGATGCTCAATTGATGATGAAGTTTTAAAATATTTTGTACCTCTTCTTTGGAACTTCCAATAAGCTTTTTAATCATCCAATTATGTTAATGGTGCATTCACACTTGATGTTAAGTTAATGTTAAATGAAAATCTAGGTGGCATCCTAGGTGGCACCCAATGTTAAATGGTTGATAGCTTAATGTTAAGTGAATGTTAACTTAACACGAAATGTTCGTGGTAAGTAGGTGTAATCCTAATTGACTAGCATTGTGCTAGGGGACTCAACACTAGAGTCCCTAACACCAAGTGTCAATGCACTTTTATGTAAAATGAAATTATGACCCTCCAAAATAGAGGAAATCTTTCACTTGAAACATATTCTTCCCACACACTTACCACTCCTAACACGTGCACTTTCACATGTTAATTCGATATGATTTGTGCAACATTCTCACCTTCTTGCATATTTACTTTGGCCAAATGGGAGGTGTTAAATAAAAACTTATATTTTGAGGAAACGTCTGAAATTTCAGTTTTTATATTAAAAAAACCTCCTCTGATAAGTCAATCAAATGACTAATTGAAAAAAGAAGGTGGGGAAAAAAAAACTTGCGAGATAATCACATTTAATTAATAAAACAAACAAAATTTAAGGCTTAAGCCATATTTACCTTCAATGAAAAATTGTGTGTCATATATCCACACTGTGTCTCTTTTCACTGTTCTCCTTCAAGATGACTAGAGATCAAACTTTTACATCTTAAGCAACTTTTTCGAAATTTCAACAATTCAAAAAAAAAAAAAATTTATGCCGAAGCCCCAAAGATATTATCATAATATGTATTGTAGATAAGGAATGTAAGTGATTATTATGTAGGTGATGCCTGTCATGTATTCTAGGTAGGTAGGTCGATACTTCTGTATTGATATGTCTCTTTTCACATATCAATTTGATATCAATATTGAATAATTTGGTATCAACTTGGTCATGATATTGAACTCATATTGGGCTTAAGGTTCTTTTTTGTTTGGCATGAGCTAGGTATACATTGGTGTTTGGCAATTCTCACTTTTTATTGAGAATCACTAACATTTTACTCCATTTTCTCTTCAGAACGATTTTCATCCCATGTTCTTTAATGGCCGGTCATCAATTTTTACCACTAGGTTGCACTCCCATGTATGAGAATAAAGTCATGATTTTCTTAATTTTTTATAAATACATTTAGTGTCAAGGTTATGTCTATTTTCTTGGCCAGAGTGAATTAGCACTCATCAGCACACCAATTGGTCGTTCTGTCCATCAGATGGTTGAAATTTTTCATCCAGTTCTTGACCTTACGTTAATCTACATTGTACCATAGTCAGCTTTTTTTTGGTTGCTAGGCTTTGACCCTTTGTCTTGGGTTTGTTTTTCCCCAACCCTGATCATACTATCTTCCAACCTAGTTACCCTAGTTCCCTAGCTACCTTATTGACCTAGCTATATTTTTGACTTACATCTTGGCCTTATTTATCAACCCCTTGCCTATGTGCCTTCTATTTTTGCGTGAGTAAACCTTTCTCCAAATTTTTTATTTTTTAAAATTTGGTTTTTATCTTTCAGCCAGACCTCTTTTTTTTTTGGGTTAAATTTTCGTTTCTTGACACAACTTTTAACTTTTCTTGGCTAAATCTATATTTTTGACAAAAATTTTATATTTTCATGGTTAAATTTGTATCTTTTGATATTACCTCTATATATATAATAATAATAATAATAATAATATTGACAATTTTTTTAAATTTTTATATTAAAACCTCTATCCTTTGACAAAACTTTTATTTTTTTATGGTTAAATTGTTGCATGTTGATAAAATGTTTATTTATTTTTTGACTAAATTTTTATTTTTTGACAAAACCTTTATCTCTTCTTGATTAAAATTTTATTTTTTAATAATTTTTTTAAATTGAATTTTTTGTCCTTGAAAAAAGTTTAAACTTTTGTTGGCTAAATCTTTATCTCTTTGCAAAACCTTTATGTTTTTTTAACTAAACTTTTATTTCATAATAAGACCTTTATTTTTTATTGATTAAACCTCTATCACTTGAAAAAATTTCTAATTTTTTATGGTTTCTATAATTCTTAACAAAACCTCTATGTTTTCATGACTAAACTTTTGCCTATTGACAAAACCTCTATTTTTTGACAAAAGTTTTATAATTTTTTCAATTAACTTGAAAAAAAAATGATAAAAAAGTTGTAACAATAGAAGAAATGAAACAAAAATAAAAATTGAATAAAAGCAAAGAAATGATCGAGAAGAAAATCTACAGCAACACCGAAAAAATTTAATAATAATAATAACAATAGTAGTAAAAATAAAGAAAAAATGATGAAAAAAAAAGTTACAAGAATGACAACGGAAGAGAAGAACTGATGGTGGAAGAGAAACAAAACAAAGAATTAGCCAAGGAGAAGAGAAGAAGAAAGAAGAGGAGGAAAAGAAAGGGGGGTAAAGTTTTTGAAATCTAAAAGAAGGGTGGGTCAGAGCAAAAGAAAAAGAACCTCACATTAAGGTTTGGTTTGGTTTAGGTTAACTGATTTGGGTTCATCCCAAAATGGTAACAACAGCCTCCTCCATAAGTGGTGCATTTGTGGGTGTTGGTTCACTTAAGCCATATTACATCAAGTCCATACCAATCTGATATTGATATACTACTAATATTACCCATATATTGCCTTAAGTGACATGTATGGTTAGTACCAATAATCACACTAATACTATACACCTAAGTTGCTCCCTATATTTTAATACAACATTGGTAGATACATGTGGGTGGTTAGTACATAGCTAACCACTCTGGTTAGCTCAGTTTCTGTTTTCACTATCTACCCCCACTGTCTCTTACTTTATTATGTACCAATCATCTACATTCATCCCAAGTTTTCAACTACTTTGATCAGCCATGGTATGGTTGGTTCTATTGCTAAGTCATTCATTCCAAAACGTTCTTTGTTTTGTTTCAATGCCAAAAAAATCAAGAGGGCTTTTGTCTCTCTTGGTGCAAATTTAGATTTATTCATCTTTTTAAATTAAAAACTAGGAAATATATGAATATTGGGGCAAGTTCTTGGTCTTGTTAGAAAGCCCTTGTTGGGCAGGAATTCTTTGGAGGTGATTTTGTGAATTTTAGACCTAAGGTTGGGGAGATATTGAATTTTGAGTAATTTCTAATTAGTAAAAATTGATTTTAAATTTTTTAATTTTCACAATTGAACTCTATTGTCAGGGTCCTGTTCACAGGTGGAGCATTTACATACTTTTAATATCAAAAATTTTGTAAATTACAGAAAAACATAATCCCCTACTTACAATTCAGAGTAGGACAAAAAAATTCGACCAATTGTAAGCCAAATGCATGGGACAAATTCATTCACCCTTCAACTTCTAAAATATGGCCTAATTACGAATTGTATAACCTTGGCAAATTCGACATATTTGTTGAATACAAATTTTGATTATAATAAATAGAATAGTCTAGAGGATTCAATATCCTCCTTCACAAAATTTTATTATTTGAAATTTAATTTAATTTAATTTATTGAAAATTTCAACATTTCCGAAAATAATCTAATTTGTGTCGAAGGGACCCCCTGCCCTGAAAGTTTTAAGAAGAAACTATTCCTGCCCGTTCCCTACCTTTCCCTACTGGCCGGCGTGCTTCGCTTCCGTCCCGCGCGCCCTGCGCTCGCTTGCTATAAGGCCCGTGCGTCGTCTCTCTCCTCTTCTCATCAAGCGGGCAAGCATTAGAGCTCTGGGCTGTTGGACATCGCTAGCAAAATCCGAGTTCAACGCAAAAGACAACAGCATTCTACTATCCTCCTCCTCCTCTTCTTCTGTTTCTCTGAAATCTTTCGACAATGAGGTCGCTCTTTCTTCTAGCTGTGCTGCTTCTACAATGTCTGCGAGTAGTAAATTGCCTCGGGAGTACTGGCGTTTCTTTTCTGCAGCAGCCTCCTGTCGGGAATACGTAAGTTTTTTTCGCCCTTCACGTCGGACTGCTCGCCTTTCTTTCTTTCCTCCCCTCGTCAACAATTTAGTTGTGTGTGTTTGTTTGTTGTGATTGTTGTGAGAATCTGCGTGGTGCTGAGAATTCGGTAATTTCCAGGCGTAAATTGATATTGTTTCCTTTGCTTTTGTTGTTGCTTCAAGAAGGTCACATAGGAATGAGAGAATGAGGCCCGCGTAGAGATCTGAGAATCAAGGAAATGGTGATCCAGTATATGGTTCTGGTAAACATGTTTGCTTATGTGACGTGATTATGGACTTGATTGCAGGTTATCGATGTCGTGCATGACGCAGAACGGACAAAAGATGTACAAGTGCCTGCAGGGGAAGCGGGAATACCAGGGTGGAGAAAGTAAGATAATGGATGCGCGAACGCTTGCGACTGTAGGTTCTTACAGAGAGATAATAGATCCTGTCAAGAAGACGATATCAGGATGGTGGGAGCTTGTGAACGATAGTGCTGATAAGGCGGAATCTGGTCATCAGTATAGTACAGTGACGGGTAAGATCACGATCCGCAACAAACTGATGATGATTTGCGGCATCGCGAAGAAAAAGAAGAAGGATGCACTACTGTAGAGGAGAAGAATCGCTGCCTAATGATCTGAAGACTTCTTTTTCTTTTTTGTTTCAACAGGTGAGGTGATCGAAACCGTGACGACGCAGATTCCACAGGCTAATACGTCTCTCATGTATGTGGCCATCCAACATGGTTTCGTAGGAAAAGCCGCGCTGATTTCGTATATAGCAGTGCTCAATGAAAAGGGAGGGAATGTACCTGAGCCTCAGGATTCTTTTTGCACAGTCGAAGGAGAAGTCGTGGAGGTGCCTTTTACAGCCGATTTTGCATTCTACACTCAAGATACTACTCCGCCGGCGTTACCTCAGTCCATCAGCGCGATACTTGCAAGTGTGCAGCCGATGGAGAGTTTCTACGCCCAGGGCGTCGTTCGCTACACTTGGACTGGACAGTCTTGGAAGTCCAACGCTGTTGCTGCGACGCTTTACACGGTACCTGGCGGTCCTGTCGTTGGAGAATTCTCCAGTTTACCAAAACCTGACAAGCTCGGAGGCCAATTGTACTGGATCGCCTTCGGTCCTAACGGCTTCTCCATCACCGGCCGTGCAAACACCGCTCCCGTGGTCGTGTCCAAGAACAGCATTGGTTGGCAATTGGTAGAAGTCACCAGCAGCAACGGCTCGTAAGCTCTCTCTGTGTGTCTCTGTCTGTGTGTATCTCTCTCTCAACTACATCCCGTACTGTAGTTACATCTTCATGTCAGGCGCATGAATGTATGTCGAAGCTCCTACTTGTTGTCAGTCCTTTGTTTCTTCCAAGATCTCTGAATTAAAGGACTTGTTGCTCTACTTTTTTTTTGTTTTCCTGCAAGCTTGTCAACACGAACGGTAAGCAAGCAAGCGTGAATCATAAACTCTTACGTGACTCATACAGAGCGCTCGAGGGGCCATACAAGTACGTGCTGATGACATCCACGATGGGAGGTCTACTGCCTTCTTCAATCAAACCCATGGCGGCAGACAATGATGCTACAGGAGGAGGACTCGTCATGACCTCCAGTAGTTTCTCGTGCGTTTTCTGGATTTACACCACTTGATCATCAGAGTAAGCAAAGCTTGCAGGAGGAAACCGCCATTTTGGTGACAGTCCACAACAGGCGAGCCGATTAATGGATCATGCGCATAGTCTACGGCAAAACAACAAACCGGATATATGAAACTTTGTGTATACTTACATGTACCAGCTCTCTCTCTCTCTCTCTCTCTCTCTCTCTCTGTGTCTCTCGGCCTCTTTCTGTGTATGTGTGTCTCTCTCTTTCTCTCTTTCATCATGATCTGCACCCAGACAATTCTTAAATCACTGCAGCGATGAGAGGACATAGATCAGATCTGTTGTTGCAATGGCGGATGTGTGCGATCCTTGATTCAAGAGAGTGTATGATTATAGACCCCATGAAGAGAGCTGGTTTTGGCCATTTATGAAGTCACTTTGTCCTATAGTTTCTTAAGTTATTGCGTACTAATATGATTTGCTTGCAAGGAGACTTTGTGATTAGGTGCAGGAACATAATCACAAATGTTCTTTGCCTGCTTTGTGACTGATGGCTCTTCCTGACAATTTTTGCTACTGGCATCCATGCAGTGTTTTTTTTTTTTCGGGAAAAAATATGACATTTGGCTACTGATTCAGCCCTTGTGGTGCTAGACTGGCCACTGGTTGGAATAATCTGGAGATCCAGCTGGCTATAAGGTTTCTTTTGAAGTAAGTTTTTGGCGAAAGATTAAGTGAAAATGGAGTAATTAGGTGATGATTTGTTTTTCCAAAGTGGCTATTCTTGGTTATACAGGTGTCAAATTGTTGTAGGATTTTTGGCTCTTGTCAATTCTAAAAAAGAGAGATTTAAGCAACTTTTAAGTGAACTATGCAGATTTCAAAGTCCAATTCCAATTTCCATAGGTTCTAACTTCAACAATCTGCCAAATGGACATAAAAAACAATGACGATGTATAGAGAACTTAGAAAACATACAACTTTGAATCTTGAACAAAACCACATTGGTCAAAATGCACCACGAAAAACTAGTGACCCACTCACCACATGCACATAAGTTATAACACAAACTGGAAATAAAAAAACAAATAGTCACTTAAGAGGCAATTGATACTTTTAAATTGCCCATTGCAGCATAAGTGGCCTATATAACAAGGTTACAATTAAAACATAAAAACAACAACATCAAAACATTAGAATCATCCCATGAAAACATAAGAATAGAACATAAACTTGGGAAAAAAAGGGTAAGTTACAAATAAAACATGATATCCATGTGGGATCCACATACTTCACTTACACAAAAAAATCAATAGACAACTTGCAAGGCTAGTTAAACCTAAGGACAATATCAATGTACTTCTGCATAAAAAATTGTTGAGCTAAGCTAAGATTTGAGAGCTTTAAACCTAAGCTCCACACCATATCGAGGGCATTCTACATGCCACTGCTCATATACTTCTACATATGGAAAACCATGCAAGGCCTAGAATTTCTAGGAGAACATTCTAACCACTAATCCCAAGTTTGTAGTAAGTCAATTGAGCAACTTGGATTTGCAAAATGCCAAAAAAAGCACCATTCATCCTCCACACTACTTGTGACGACTTGTACCATGGCAATTTTAATCAACTTGAAATACTTTGGAAAAGATCAAGTAAGCACTCTAGATGTTGAAAAAGTCCACCAAAGATGTGTTAGTGGATCATTCATATCAAGTGGCTTAACCATGGCAGCACATGCATTTGATTTCATGGCCAGCTTGAACATAGATTGTTGAATGTCAAGGGAAGTTGTTGACAACATTTCATGGACCATACATCACTTTTACCCAATTTCTTGGGGTGGTAGAAGGCAACCTTAATCACATCCAAATGTTTGTTGAAGCATTTTTTCACATCAAATTATAGCCAATACGGTGGGTACACCACATTCAAACTATCCATGACATTATGAGTATGGAATTTGCCTTACAATTCCTCAACAAGGCATTCAACAGCTACTACAACCCCACATCCAATTTGTTAATTCAATTCAATTGAAAAGAAAGTGGGAAAAAACAAAATTCATCAAATAAAATACAAAATGTGTTAAGGTTTAGGGTTTAACTTGAACATTTTGCTTCCACTTGAGTGGTCTAGTTATAACATAGACTTTCTTGTCATATAAGAAATTTCATGAGTTTGCGTATTAAAATGAGTAGCCCAAATGTGTTATTGGATAACATCAAATGCCAAATGTTCCATTCCAATGTTCAAATTTGTCATCTAATGTGTGATTATTGAATCATGTTTAGCACATAATAAAGATTTATAAGCCTCAAATGCATCATATTTGAATTCGTGTTCAAGTTCGTGTACAATTCATTTATCTCCCCTTGGCACACTTTTGTTATTACCACAAAATCACAAATGAAAACATCCCACAATTGATTGAATTTGATCAGGTTATGACTACAACAATAGGAGAATAGCAGCAAGCCCCAATAAAAATTACACATCATAAAAAGATCAAAATTTGCCTTTGTCTTTTCATTGGTAGGATCATCAAGGGCCATTTTCATCAACAATATTTTGTATTCTACCATAACACATTGGGCAAGGGACAACATAGATATCTAGTGAATTTTCACATTCTTCAAAATCTTGGCCCCCTTTGTTTCCATAAGCTTAATTAGTTTTGTAAATTCCAAATGCCTTTTAAGCCTTTTGGAAAAATAATTGTACAAAGTTTAAATCAAACCTTCAATTTTGTTCCCCATTTGCAAATGTGATAGAGTTTGAACCATAAGGTTGTTTTATGAGCCATACAATGCACCCCCATGGAATGTGGAGCCCAACCATTAACAATTTGTTTTGTAACATCTTATTAGGTGCTTTGGAAAACAAAAACCCCATTTGCACCAAAGGTCATGATCTTTTTACCAATCAAATATTTTGTGAGACCTCATTCATGCATTAGGGTTTACATTAGGACTTGAGTAGATTATTAGCACCTAATTTTGCCACCACACATTTGAAGGAAAGGTGGAAATTTGGTATTCTCAATTAATTTTGAACCACATATACATGAATTGACAACCAGTTCTAGTTGTCAATGGTATTGACTTCATCACAAGTAAGTGACAAGTAATTAATTATTCCAACATTAGATTTTGTGGCCTCCAAAACAATGCCATGCATGTGTTGAACCATAGCCCAACCTACTATGTTTATCTAATGCATTTTGGGGTTCTATTCAAGATTCAAAAAATCAAATAAATCCTTGTGAACTAATATTCAAGCATAAGCCTACCATGTTTTAATGTGTAGAACAATCTAGCAAATTGAACCAATATTTTGCGTTTCACACCAACCAACCCATTAGTCAATTGTTGCAAAACAAATTCCTTGCTTTTGGAATCATAAGTAGCTTCATTATTGCTACTTAATTATTGGTGGCATCTTGAAGTAGAGTTGAAAGAAAAAGACAACAACTAAATACAAGCTCCACACAAACACACATATGCATAACAAATCAATGAAAACAAAGAGAAACCCCATAGAACTACGACTGACAAGTTGATGACATTAATGATTTGTAGGTAGCCAAAGTGCAAAAAAAACTCAAAAACTTTGAAATATGTTCAAGCTTCACAATTCAAAAATGTTCACGCACACAACAAAATGCAAACTAGGACTAATGCACTTTGCATTGTGTATAATCGTGAATGCAATTTACACCATATGGAAAGGTTGGAAAGTTGGAACTGTAATGGATTGTTGTAATATACATACCTGAACAAAAATGTTGCAAAATGCTTGTGACAATAATGGTGTTGACAGAGCTTAGGAATCATAATTCTAATTTGATTTCAAGCTCCAACATCCAAGTTCTAGTGCAAATTACAAATGCATTTTGATCTGCCCATGATCTAGTGTACTTCATGCCCACAAATTTAATCACTTCAGAGTCTAGGACATAGATCTTGATACTTGAAATAAATTGTCATGCTTAATGCTCTATGACCAAAGGAAATCAATGCACATACATGATACGATTCAAAATCATCAAACTCCAACACCACATTCAACTTTGAAAAGTGAAAGAGTGAACCCTAAAATTTGAAAATATAAAAATCAGGCAACAAGCTACCAACTTCTAGGGTCCATGCAACCAAAAGATCACAAAAAATAAATAAAAACAAAGTGTAAGTTGTAATTTGTAAATGACCTACAAGCTCAAGGTCTGTAGGTTTCCAACTCCAAGCTTCTAGACTCTGAAGTTTAAACTCTAGAGTCCATACTCATCATTCTAGAATCCATAGAGTGGCCGCTAGTGACATGAATGGACGAGAAGGAGGAATAATGGCAAATGGTTCTATGTGGGAGAAGGAGGGTTTGGTGAATGGCCAAGATGCAAGGGGAAAATGTGATGAAAATCCAACGGTCTACAAAGTTAAGCAAGTGACTTAGGGTTTTATTTGGAGGCGATTTGGTGATTTGCCGGCACTATTCCATTTCTAGATCGACAAAAGGTTTGACAAATGAGTAAATTTTGAAACGACCTTTTAGGGTGTCATAATGCTTTTAGGCAAAAAGTGTCAGATTTCACCTTTAAAATCTAAGCTTACAGGTGACCAGCCCATTTTTTTTGGAGAAATTTGGCAATTTTTTGCCCAAAATAAAACACTGTATGCATGCCCATTGCTTCCTTCGCTACTGATATCTCTTCGTGTGAATTTGCAATGCTTGGCATGACATTTTCCTAATGCCTGCGTGCAAATACTCCACTGCAGAAAGATTTACACAGCATCTAATCTGGTTGCTCTCCCTCTCTCTCTTGCTGGGTATTATGTTATCTGTGATCGCTTTAAAACGGTTGATTGAATGTTGGTTATGATAATCTGTTCTCTCTTTGGTTTCTTAATCTGTGAACTCTAGAGATTGCTTGGTAAATCATTTGTTCTCTCCTCTTTCTTCAGTTTATTAATCTGCTGCCTAGAGCTAGAGAGATGATTGTGAGTTGGTCATGAAAACTAAAACATGATGATTCATGGTTGAACTTTGTTGTTTACAAAAGACCTGACAAGAATATACAGCGTCTCACCCTATGAGAGTATCATTAGATGATGCACAATGATGGAGAACTGAAAATCAGCGAGCCATTGTTCAACTACTTTTCTTGTAATCAGGCCAAAAATCTGTTCATAAGAATACAAAAAAAGAAAATAAAATTCTGCAGATTTTGCAAGTTCTGATGGTCATTGCAAGTTCTGGTCCCCTTACACCCAGAAAAAACCTTACCATAAATGTTTTTTGTCTCACATTCTGCTAGGAGCACAGAGCCTGCTCACTGTTTGAGCTTTTTGATAGAGCAAGCCATATCCAGGTTACCACAAATTCGTCAAGAAAGAGAATCAGGGCTCTGCAAATTTGCAGCTTCCAATAATCTCATCAAGGTTCTGATCAACACACACCAAAGTCCTTTTTTTCTCCAGATCTAATCCATCATGTCCTGGCAGGAGCATGTAAGCCTGCTGCTCTTGCTCTCTGCTGCCCAGTCTCTGATTGAGTTTTTGAGTTTGGGAGAACCCATCCAGATCACTGCAGGGTTTCCATTAAGGAAAAACAATCAGTCAACCAACCATGTGTGTGACACAAGACATACGTATCTTTCTACATTAGAGTTTGGAGTGAACAGCCAAATGGGCAAGTCCAGGAGAGACACAGCAATGGGTAGTAGTAGTAGTAGTAGTAGTAGTAGGCTGACACAGCAGGCTATAGTACCAAATGTCTCATCAAAGTGAAAGACAAATCTGCTAGCAGGGCACCAACCTTCACTGCTGAGAAGTGAGAGCTCCGTCTATTGTGTTCCTCAACTTCATCCTCTAAGTCCTCTTCAATGCCCCTGTTGTTGTCCCCCCATCTCTCAATTAGTTGCTTGAACAAGAAGGGATCCAGAATGCCTAAATTCATCCAGAACTGCTACCAGATATTGTATAATGGCTAGAAATGAAACAAAGAAACTGCTTATAAACCCAGATACTGACAATTGGAAGGCCACATACTCAAATGAATTGTCATTGTCACTGTCACTGTAAAAATACGCTGATGAGTTCTTCTTACTGCAAAAGAGCAGATTGACACAACATTAAGTAATTCCTGACTACACCTATTGCTCTGCAAGCAAAAGAGAATACAAGAACCATGGTGACAACTGTAGTCCCAAAGTTGCCTGCATACTGTTGATTACACACGTCAGCAACACAACATTCAATCCAGTTCTGTTCTCTTTACACTTTTTTCTTTTCTTTACTACATATCAGAAATACATCTGTAATTGTCTATCAATCAACACCGGGATAGTAACTTAGGAACCAGTGTGACTTGAATAGGGAAGAAGCAGTCAACCGATAGTTAGAAGGGGCACTTGTTGCTGTTGAGGCAGATGCTGGCTGCCTGTTTCGACTTCCAATGTTTTCCCTTGATGTGCTGCTATGGCGGCTACTTGGGTCAGAAGCACTGTCATCCTCTGCCAACTCCAGCACCATGTTAAAGGATTAATGATTTATCCCTATGAATAAGAAAAGTGAGTAAACAGGATAGTGAAGTTAGCAACTTAAAGATTTAGATGGGATTGGTTACAAAGTTGCTGTGCTCTCCTCAAGATACTGACCATGATGGGTGGAAGCACAGGGGTAAGCTTACCTCCCACTACAGCCAAGAACCCCTTAGCCCAGTGAGGCAAAGCCTATGTATCACCAATAGGGACATATCTATGAGATTGCAGAGAGGGCTCCACAATGAGAGATTGAAGGCAACACACCAAGGGGGAGAATACAGAAAAATCTTTCAATGATCACAACAAGTGCTAATGACTGGGCCCTACAAGGTGCATATCTGATAAGTACAATACAACAAAACTCCAGTTCCTGAAGAGCAGCTTCACATCCTCCAGGCCATTAAAAGTGAGGTTGGAAGAGTGATAGCAGCAACTTAACGTACCTAGATGAAGGTTTCCCACGGCATTGCTCATGTCATCCACAGATAGGCCTTTTCTGGACTGACTGTGAATGGAAAGTCATATCAAGCAAATTTTCCATCAGACAACATTGTCATGAGCAGCATGCACCAAACCAAGGACCCAATTCAAACAATCATCAAATTCCAAGACCTGATACTACCTACTCTGTTCAATCATCTATAGAAGGCTCCTTTACTTTTGGAGAGGTACCCAAGCTGATTCAGGAAATGTGTCATGATGTAAATCAAATGTCTTCATCTAATCACATCAGCACCCCACAGCCTAGCCTACCTACACAGGACATGGCTCCAAAAATGAATCTGATTGGTGGTCTGGTTCAACATCCATGATTCCAATTACCTGCCAGAGCGATTGGCAGGCTGCACAACACTCATTGGCCCTCCTTTGTCCGAATATGATTGACTGACTGTTGGTGAATCCACATAATGGTCATTGTATTCTTCCTCTCTCCATGCATTCTCCTTCTTCTTGCTGCCATTGCTCCCACTCTTCACTTCATCTTCCTCTCTCCTGTAGTACTCTCTCCCTTTGGTGTGTGTTGTGCTACTCCTGCTGTTGTCCCTGGAGCCTCGTGTTTGGGCCCCACTGATTTCTGTTGCAGATCCCATTGTTTGAGGGGAAATGAAAACAAAAAATTAGACTGAAATCTCATCCAGAACAGATGTAAAAAGATGGAGGAAAAAGAGACAGGAACTGACCTGACATCAGTGAATTGAAGCCATTGTGTGCATCAATCCCTGACCCGCCACTGGATCTTCCAGGAGCAGTGGCACTAGACCGTGGTAGCCCCCCAAACGCAGGAACACTGGTGGTTCACATGAAAACTTCAATTGAGAACCATTAGGTGTGAGCCACCAATGTTGTTCAGAAGTCATGGGCAATTTGACATGGAAATAAATTGTGGGTTGAAAATAGTCAGACAAAAGAAAGCACAACAATGGAAGAAATGGCATTCACCACATGATCCACAGACAACTGTTCAAACTTGGCATGAAAAAAGAGCTGGCAGAGAGTACCATAGTTGATAGAGATAATATAAAAAACTTGCCTGCTGGTTCGTTTAGGAGCTGGAAAGTCCTCTAGATTTGGAGATGACTTGGTGCCACCCTTTCCATTGTCCTTGGAAAATTCACCAGACAGCTTTGACATCAAAACCCCATCTCCTGCATCACCTGCTCTTCCCCGGCTGTTTGTCCTCACCTTGTTTGCTGTTGCTGTTGGCTTTTCCTGAACAAAAGACAGCCATTCACTTGTGAGTGTCTCACATAATAAAGAATATTATTAATCTTGTGTAATAAAAAACTAGTGGGTAAATGAGGTGTTTACAGAGTTAAGTCCAACGCACTTCAATCTCTTCCTTCATATGTTGTTGCAAAGCCATTGGAAATACTGGACAATATGAGCCCCTTTGAAAACCTTTCACATTGCATGCTTACCTCAGCCTTCAAGTATGACTCAACCACAGAAAGCAAGAGAGGTTGTGATTCAGCATCCCCAAGCTTGGTCTTGTCTTTCAATCCAAGTAACTCTTCCAGTTCAGACCTCATGTAGCTGCGAGGCTGTCAGACAAACCTTCCCATGTTAGTGGTAACAATGTTGCTGTTGGTTCAAACTTCACCTGCCAATTGTTTGTAGATCTACCCAGAATGCACTGAAAATTGCAATTTTAGTCAAAACTGATTCTCAGTTACAAGAACTGACGATGTTGCTACCAATTTTCCCAACTTGAAAGTCTGACAAAGTGCTAGTGAAAATCTCCAGATCGAGACACATTGAAAAGGAAGTACATTAGATAGATTTTGAGGAAAATATGGTAGAACCTGATTTAGCTCAGGCAAGAAGACTTTTAATGTATGCTCCAGCTCACACCATTCAAAATACTCACATACTAATGCCATCAACAGCTTGCCTGCAAAAGTAGTATCAAGCAAATATAAATAACTACATAAGAATACTGTGTTTACACCTGTTGTGCAATGTTACAATGTACTGATTGTGGTCAAATTGCTACCTAATCACATTGATCATAAGCATCATCACAAAATTGGCAAGGAACAAGTAAGATTGCTTCACAATTAATAGGAAGATGTCAAGGATGATGGAGAAAGCAGCACTGGAAAATACATGACTTGATCAACAGCTACAAACCAGCTACATCAGGACAAGATTTATTTGTGGGACAGGAGAAGTGCCTGCATGAGAAGCATGGAGTTGCTTGGCCCGCTCACTGCATTTTCCCAACAGGGCAAAGGAAGAAGCACCATTGTTCTCAGCTTCACGATCCTGCTCCTCTATTGCTTGAAACACGTTCGCCCTCAGCTCTGCCTGAGCTTTTGCAAACATATCAGAGACTCTGAGACATACAGTACAGTACAGTACAGTACTACAAGGCAGAAACAAGAGGTTTGTTCACCCACACATTAGAAAACTAACTGCCAAGCTTCAACATGACATAGTAGACAAGCAGAAACTCTTGGGAAAAAGAATTATTAACACAAAATCCAAAACAGCAGTTTTGAATCACCATGCATGCAGCATTGATGAAAAATTGATGCCATGCCAGCAATGTGCTGAATTCCAAATCCTAAGCCTCCAGACTCATTGCTCTGTCCTCCTCCAAAGATTCATCTGAAGCTTCTCAACTAGGGTTACATCCAGCAACAGACTTGAGGGGAACTTTGGTCGTGCAAACTGGTTCTTCTTCTAACTGATCCACAGTTTCTGGAAGCTAGTCCCCCTTCTGTATCTATGAGAGTACAGGAAAAAAACTCCACAATATCTATCTATGAAATTGCAGAGAAAACTCCAGAACCAAAATGCTTTGAGGGGTTCTGTTGGTTCCCAGCGCAACCCAAAACCTAACATGTGACAAGAATGAGTGTGATGATCATCATCATCATCATATGAGTGTCAGTTGCAAAGTAAATGTCCTGCAAAGGGAAATGGCATTTTTACAAATTGCAGCCAAATTGCCACATTCTGAATAAAACATAAGTCTCTCTTCCTGCACAGCTAAAGTTTTAGGGGGTTTGTATGTATCATGTGGAAGGATGCCAATGCCCATTCCTTGCAAAATATCTTACTTCATTCCTACCAGTTTGGATGTCCCTAAATGCCACAAACAGCAGAAGAAGACAATGTACATCACTTGCCATAACTCCAAGCTGAATGAGTGCATTTTTAAGCTTCTTCTGACATCAAGAGAAAGATCACAATGTACATGCAGCCACAACATAGCGATTCTACAGATGAGAAGAATACAGCAGAAAAGGGCAAAAAGCTTACCCGAATTCGTGCAAGCACACCCTTCTTCTCCAACGTTTTAGTGACGAGTGTTTTGAGGTCACCCATCTCCCGCATGTAGTCATCCATAGCTCACCTTCTACCTCTCCACGTAATGCATAAGAGTGGTGAAAAAGCTCTGCAACAAACTCTCAACCCCGCCCGCCTCTTCCCTCTGTTGCCTTTATTTTTTCCAAACCCAGAACCCTCTCAACCTAACGTCATTATTCACAACAAAGCTCGGACAAACAAACCGCGAAATGTCGGTTTTCCAAACCCAGAAACACTCTCACTCTCTCTCTCGGTCTCTTCTCCCTGCCCAACTTCCTCCTCTCAACCTACCGTCATTATTCACATCTGCTTCCTAATAATGCACGAAGAAGGGGGGGGGGAAAGAGTGTCCGTAAAGAATCCCGACTTGGACGCGCGACGAAAAGTGGAAACAAACGAAGAAGACGAGCAAATAAGAGGGGAAGAAGCCCAATGTGCAACGCCTGCAACAAAGCCAAACACTCAAGTTCAGAAAGGAAAACGAAACAAAGGCACTGTGGCGGAGTGTCGGAGCGTGCAGTGTCGCAGTAGCGACGATGGTAGGTAGGTAAATGACAAAACGAAAGTCCAGACTTTGTATTATTGCCGGTCCTCCATCCGGTAGGTAGGTAGGTAGGTAGGTCGAGGCCATGTACATGGACGGAAGGACGGACAATCGCATGTAGGTAGGTAGGTAGGTAGGTAGGTACGCAGATACGTACGTTAATTTTATACTGTCTTTCACATCCGTATTCAACATCTGTATTCAATACTGTATCCAATATCCGTATTATGTATCGTGTTCCGTACAGTATACGTCATCCGTATTCAATATCGTATTCGACCTCTGTACTCAAGCTCGAGAATCGCTCGAGAATCACACTGTTCGAGAATGGCGATTGTGATCGAGGACTTTGTCGAATCTCGATCGAGAAATTGCCGATTTTTTTGAGAGAAATTTTCGAAATTTTTCTCGCTCGCTGTGGAAAATATTCTCGAATAGTTCTTGGAACGGTTTGACCAATCGAAATCGGAGATTATGGAACAAAGTTTGATCGATTGTATGTTCTGTGTGCGATGATCAATTGCTGATGATCGTCCCTTCCACATGCAGTAAATAGATTGCGGATCCTAGATGTCGGGCGACGGAAGCGGTGGAGATCAAGCGTAGCACAAAGAACAAAAAGGGACGAGGACGAAGCGGAAGGCGTCAAACAAGGGCAGCAATGACAGACGAGGGACAAGAACAATCGCGAACTGGTTGGCTCTCTGAATGTTAGCGTTGAATCTGCTTTCCGACAGATCCTCAGGTGGGACCTGATCTCTTTTCCACCGCGCTTCCTTTCGTTTCCTACTTGCCTTCTCAATCGATTCGATTCCACGTGTGTGAACCGCTTGTGCATCGAATCCCGTGAACTCTGCTGCGCTTGTGCATTACATGCTGATGACGCTTATGAGACGCGCACTTTTGTCAATGTCAGAAGTCAGAAAGAACTTCACAGCTTGACGAGACGAAGCCTTCTTCTTCCATTGGCTTTTGTGTCTCGTAAGTCTTGATGCGTCGAGAAGATGGCGGGTGTGTGCATTTGAAGCCGGATCTGGAATCCTTTACCGCCTATTTTATCATGTGTCGCAGCGATTTTGTGTGGAAATTTGGTGCAAGAAAAAATTTGTCTTCTCACGCGTATTAATACGGACTTCGATGCCTGAATAAAAACAGTGGATGCAAGAAAATCTGATCTTCTCACGTTTTGAAATGGATTTTGATGCCTGAACACAGTTGATGCAAGGGAGAGACTTGGCCGATGCGTGGGTGTTTGATGCCTGGGCTTAGATCGTTGTGACTTGTTCCCGGATTGTTCCTGTTCGTCGAGGATTGAGTGTGCGAAGCTTTTCTTGGACTGAAGAAGAGAGGAAAGGTTAAGTGCGAGCTAGTGTTTGTTTTTCCAGCTATCTATCTGTTTTTCTCTGCACTTTGCCATGATCACAATGTCTTGCGCCTGGCAGTCCTCCAGTTTAATTCATAGAGTTCGAGATCTCGCGACTTTAGTTCCGGACATGGTGAGTGTGAGAATAGCAGCTGGGAATACAATAAGCGCAAGGCCATGTTGTGAGATGAAGAGCGGCGGAGGAAAGGTGACTGTATGCAGCAGGGAAGGAGAGGAAAGGAAGTCTTGTGTAGCGCAAGCGAAGTGTACGCTCCTGAAGTCTTCTGACAATTCATGTGGAGGGCCAGCGGAAGCCGCTCGCTTTGCTTACAACGATGCCATGGTCGTTTGCGCTGCCGCACACAATTTGGACGAGCGAGCACGAAGCGACATTGCGCTGCTGTCACAGTACTTCTCCTCTTGGATCGGATTGTTTGCTCATATCCCCCTCTCCTACTCCAAGTTTCCAGTTTCCAATCTTTCCTTGTCTTTTCTTTCTCCTTCTTCTCTCTGTGTGACTCCTTACAAGCCAAACATACAACCAAACACAGAAAATGGTTTTGTTGGATATGTAAGTTTGACTTGCAATGAATATGTTTTCTGACCTCAAAAAGCTCAAATGCAGAGTTTCCCGACTCAATATGCAGGCTCGAGCAGGCATAGCCAAACTGGGTTCGGGATTTCTTCTGCTTGATGGTATGTCTTATAATTGATCTCTAAACTGAGAAGATATGGTGAAAATAATATTTTAGAATTTTGTGAGGGCTTGGGATTGATTGTCTTCTGAAACTTGCACTTTTACCAGTTCCAATTGCATGCACGAAGTTGAAACTGCAATGAAGGAAGAGAGCTTGGAAGTGTTCACATTCAGGATGCCTACTGTTATACACTTCTATTGAATGGATTGCTTTGATCCTTGGATGCTTTGGTTCTAATTGCTCTCAGAGAGCATTGCCTGTCCCATAATGTGCTAGCCCTCAAAGCTCAACATTGAACTTCAATTCTGGCAGCCCGTGCAAGAGAAGATGTGGAGAAACTTGATTTGAAGGCACGCAAGAAAATCGCAAGCCTGCGACGCATTGCTTGGGTTAGTGGGTGTCTTGAGAACTTTGGTTGCAAGTTCTATGCAAGTTCAAACCAAGATCTTCTATTGATCATCTATATTGACTTCCTTTGTGCAATCTTGATGGTTCTCACATGTGGTAACTGCAATGAAACAGATTGGGTGTCTAGTATGTGAAGCCACAAGGGAAGTTAGTAAATGAACTTGTGGGTTGGGTGTGCAGGGTATGAAGGAGAGTGCATGCATGGAGCTTAGCATTGTGGCAGAAGAGCATTGGAGTGATGGTGCCTTAGATGTAAGAACTCCTCTTAACATGGACAAGAACACCATTGTCACAATTCAACTATAGATGTTCCAACTTTCCTGCAATGTCATCCCAGTAACTGGTGATCTCTGAAAAGGAGGAGTTAGTCAATTGCCAAGTCATGGCAAATGATCTAGAAAAGAATCAAATGTCTCCAAGTGCATGAACTTGAGCCAGTAGAGAGAGTTGCTAAGTTATTTATTGGACATGGTCAGTGAAGAAATGATATTTTAATAGGCTAGCAGCCCTTGATAGCATGTCAACCTAGAAACTTGGGAGGCTGCTCACTTTGTGCCTGGGGTGGACTTCTATGGTTGCAAGCATCAATATTGTTTTTCAGAAATCGCTAAAGCTGTGGAAGAGATTTTGCGGTAATTAATTCATAAATTGACTGCATTTTTGCATTGCCACACTTTTGGTATTGAATAGTGCAGAGATGTCTTAAAGTGCAACTGCTTGCTTACTCAGTGTCAGCATGTTCAATGGTAGGTCACTGAGTCGTGAATTGTGTAAGAGTAACATGGGTTGGTGGTGTTTTCTTTCATCAGGCTGATCTGCGATTGGTGGATTTGCGCACTCGCAGACGTGTGATGGAAGATGTTCATGTGTCCCTTCAGGTATATTGCAGTACAGTTGCACAGTCTTGTCACTGCAATTTCATAGGTACTTCTCATATACTTCTGGATATGTTGCAGGTGGTTAGAAATTCTGTTTTGTCTCCTTTCCTGTTTTGACAGAGGTTGGGTAGTGTGATTTATTGGTATGGATTCTGGCAGATTGTGAAGAATGTGCATAGAGCAATTGTCAGAAAATTACAATTGAGGTGAGATGGCATTTGGGCCTTTGAGCAATCTGTTGCATAGTTTGTTCTTGTCATCTCGTTCTTCCTTTGACAATTATTTTTTTGTTCCAAATCAATAAGTTGGCTGCTTTCATTGTGTGATCTGTTCTCAGAAGCATGTGACTAAGGCTAACAAGCTGTCTTCAGGGTGAATGGGAAGGTGACTGATGCAGGAAGGCCTCTGGTCCTGGGGTCAGTGGAAGAAGACAACTCCAGTCTTAGATGGATGCAGAGAGTCAGTTACCCAACATATGATTATCTGACTGTGATTCAGGTAAATAATAGTGATTCTTGATTCTCAATTCAATTTTTTGTCTACAAGAAGTGGGTTGGGACTAGTTTAGCTTGGCAATCTTTTGGAATTCATGATCTACAAGTGTGTTCCATACATGGAACAGCCCATATCTACATTGTAATTTGTGATGTTGTCTGTGATTAGATGGTCCAATTTAGCCATTTACTCATGAAATTCCTGGTATCAATGTGGATGAATGCTTGTTTGAGTTTGTAGGATGCATACTGGAGCATGACCTCAGCTCTTGTGGAGGTTGAAGGCAAAGATTGCTCTGATCCTGATGAGGTCTTCTCTTCTTCACAGGCCTGGTGATAATGAGTTGCATATGGAGTTCTGGATCTCAAAATTGTGTCAAGAGAGAGAAGTTTGGCTTTGAATCTCCTCTTTTTATTTCCTTCTTGGGTGCCACTTCACTGAACACTTCGCATTTTCAAAAAATAAGATGACTTCTGAATAGCTGGGGGTTATGATTCAGGAAATCTTTCATTTCAACAATGGCATTAGTCCAGCAAAATGTGGGAAACTTAAAGTTAGTATTTAGACACACCAATACAACGAGTTGCAAACATGTTTCACATGGCAGTTTCTGTTAAGGTGTTATGGTGACAGGATTTTACTAACTGCATGGTGATTTTGTATTGTGCACAATTGGTGGACAGCTGGAATTCATAGTGGCTGCCTTAATGGACCTGGACGAAGTGGATGGGGGCAGTGGGGCTTTATTGTTGGCAGAATGTGCCAGCTCTCCAAATGTTGCCACTCGGTGAGTGCTCACTCTCTCATCACACTTCTTCTCAGGCAAGTTTTCATGCATTAAATTACCACCAAAGCAGAGGATTTCCTTTGTGGCAGAATCCCATGTCAAAGAACTCAAGTGACATGGAGCACCCTTCCTCACTTCTGTGGTTAGGGAACAACATTGTAGGGTGCACCCCTAACAAGAGTGGCATTTCCTTTGTCTCCCATTCAACCTTTCATCATGATTGACCTGTGCCCTCCTGCTCATGATATGCATGGGAATAAAGTGCATGTTCTTAAATTTTGGAGGGTTTAGGATTTACCCCCATTAACTATTTTTTATCAAAGCTCCTTTTCCAAGGCAGACACTTCAAAACTCTAACAGAGCATGATGAGCTCTATAGAGCTTTAAGACATGCTCTGCGTTTGGTTACAAGTGCATGAACTCACATATAAGGGTGGCATGGAGCAGGCATGCATTGGCAGATGCATTGGCAAATGCTCCATCACTATGGACACTTGGAAATGCAGGTCTTGCTGCCTTGCAGGTACAACTTTATCCCCTTAATTCTACCTTTGGGCTGCTGCACTTGTTGTTTGCATCCAGATTTTAGTTGAACAAAACCTTGCCCTTCGGTGTAGTCAAACAAGAATGTAGATGGTATAACCTCAGTCATGACACTGTTCAAAACTCCAAACAAAGAGTTTATATCAATGTTTCGTGTTTTGGTGGCAGAGACTAGCAGGGGACAGTAATGCCACAGTGGCAGCAGCTGCCTCTAAAGCTATTGGTAAGCTTAAATTACAGTGGCAGCAACAACACAGAAACATTCTCTCTGCTCCATTAGATGCGGATACTGATGGAAGGCCTGATATCCTGTGATCCAAGAATTACTTTTGAATCAAGCTGCCAGACCATTCTGAGCACCCCATGCTACCCATGATCAGTTATGGTGTAACACAATTTGGAAGATGATTCCAGCTACTGGTAAAACACACCCAAGAGAGCATGGGTGGGGAGTACATAACAAGCTGGTGGAAGTATCTGCAAAGAGTCATCAATCTGATGGCAGATGTGGCAAATACAGGATAATTTATGCAATCTACAGGAAAGAGTGAAATACACTTCTATTTGCAATTCATCAGCAACACTGTCCCATAATACCTACTGATTATGCTCTGCGTTGCAACACTCTTCAAACACAATCACTGTCAACCATCACATGAAGCTGCATCTCGTGACAACACAGGAGGTGGAGAAAGCTCTGACAACCAGAGTCACTGATTCCACATCTTCCTACTGGCTGTATATTTTTCTACCAGCAAAGATTGTGGTGGGTACAAACAACTGACCCTTTCCTATCTGTCATGGTTTGAACTTCTCCCATACCTGACAGAATTGTGTCTTTAATTGTCAATCCAATGTAAAAGTTGACTTCACATGAGCTAAGACAAGAACAATGTACCAAATGATGCTCTATGTGGATCAGCTGCTGGCTGATCTATTTCAAAAGATTTAGAAACCTATCAGATGTCAGTATGTAGGAGACTCGCTGTTGCAAAATCATTTACATGCAAAATGTGGCATTCATGCTCACACCATAGTAGTGTCATGTATAAGTATGTGGCCATGAATGAATTAAATGACTTAATGATAAGACTTTGTGTCTTCATCTTTAATCGTCAGAACTCTGAAATTATTTAATGGAGCTGCTGCATACTTTTTGTTGAACTATTTACATCTTTGACAGAAACTGGACAATTGTTAGTGGTGGGGACAGTGTGAGGTGCCCTTCAAATACAACAGGAAATTTCCAAGTTTTGTAGAAGCATTGGAGAAGATGAAGCATTGATAAGGGGCAGTTGTCATATACAGCACAATAACTTCAAACAAGTATTGGTTAAACCGAGTACAGAGCAGCCAGAGATGTAGGCAAGATGCCAATGCCAGCAGATGATATTCATAGAGTTTCCCACAGACCTAACACAATATGAAAGAGAGATTACTTCAGAGTCCCATAAGGGAAGAGTTTGTCAAGGACCCCCTTTTCTTAGTTAGTTTTAGTATAAGATATTCAACTTTGTGAAAGGAAAGCCACTGTTGTGAAAGTTAGCCAAAACCATTGTAGAAGTGTAGCAGGTTTGAGGGGAAAAAGAAAAGCATCACAGTGGAGATTAAGCTTGTGATATTTGTTGGAGTGTTCCAAGACGCTGTCTTTCAGTTGTTGCCTGCACAAGCCTGTTCATAGCAGCTATGTCTAAGGGCACTGGCTCAACATTGCACCGATCAGATGCTGCTGCACATACCTTCACAAAAAAAAAACCCATTCACAGTTCACTTTAGCTCACTGAAACAAGCAGGCGGCAAAGTATGACCATTCTATGAAGGAAAAATAACAATCTCTCTTCATTCAATACATTGCTTGATTGAGCCACTCCTCCTGGATAATCGACCATAATTGGCAATGCCACTCATTGTATCAAAACAATACCATCATATCCGATTCATTGAATTGCCTGATAACCTAGTGTCATCCCCAACGAACATTGAAATGGGATACCTGGTTGGCCAGCAAGTCCAGAGACCAACAATCAGAGCCCCAACTTCCTTCTCAGAACTTGGGGCAAACCTTGTGAAACTATGCCTTGCTAGAACTATAGGTTAATCAGGCTCAATTCTTCCTTCCTTAGTGTACAATATCCACCATTGACCGTTATAAACTAACTCTGAGATGCCATCTATTCTGCAGCTTTACAAGGGTTGTAGATACTAAATGCAAACTGGACAAAAGAAGTTGGCACTGACCTCATCAAATAAAGCATCAACCACAGGATCGTTGTTAATCAAGTTTTGTAAGGCATTCCGCAAATAATGGACATCAAGCTGGATTTGTTGGTAGCCACAACAGTTTAGTGTTTCCAGCCTAACAAACTCTTGGAAGGTTTTCAGGACCAATTTTACCACCGCAGAGACCACAGATGCCTGTGCCAGGAGTTAGGCAAGAACTTTCAGAGACAAATTATATCACTGCCAATTTTTTGAGGTTAAAGTTTTCGTTGTTTCACATCCAAAGCAAAAAGCCAGCAGTGAAATTTGAAGAGCTTAGGATCTTGAGATAAGCATGAAAAAAATGTGTGCATCCCACCTCAAAAGGTCACTCAACCACATACAGCTATTCCACTGTTTGGTTTCAAGCTCTGTTCTGAAACATCAAAGACTAAACCCAATCCCTTGCATCCCACACACCCAAAATAGTGGAATTTGATAGTATACCTGAGTATATTCAACTTTTGTGAACAGTTCAATGCGCCGGGTGAAAAGTTTTGCAATATCTCTCTCCCACAGCTTGCTTTTGGATTGAGAAACCCGATAGATGTCACCCTTTGAAGCCACCTGTGAAGGCCCTGCATGGTCTGAATGTTTCGTTCCTGGATTGATCCGTGGATGGCCTGGGTCAAACAATTGATGTAATTCTGCCTCCAGTGTTGCCACCTGCAGGCTCTGACAAGGTAAAAAGTCAACAAGAAACCCTCCCACAAATTCCTTTCTCTATATTAAAAGCTTTAGATGAAACATTTTGCACACTGGAGATTAGCACTGAGGACATCAACTGTCTGTTGAAAATGTTTGCACCTAAGAATAGATCACCAAGCCAACTCCTAATGAATGTGTACTCTCTGAATTTGCACAAGTCTTTCGTGCATGTTTTACAAAAGGGCAGACATGTTGACAGCTAAGTATGAAAGAGTGCTTCTTCACCCTATGGGCCTACTGCCTCCATTTAGGAGTTGGTCACTTTGTAACCACGATCAGCAGGGAAACATGCTTGCCCATGAATCTCCCACCCCCAGGTACCCAAATGGTTTTTATTGACCATTTGACTGGATCCCCCTGCCATAGCTCGATTGGTTACAGTATGTAACATCTAGCTTTGCCTAGTGGAGATAGGCAGCCATGAGGCCCAACCACTTGGGCTCCTGGCTTGACGCTCACATTTAAGACTGAAAGTTACCACATTCAACCATCTTGTTTTTGGCATGCATAGGACCTGAGAGTATGCATGATTGAGAACAGCAAAGCAAGCCTCTAGTTGGCCAGATCTCTATAGCAGGTCAAAGGTCACCTCTTGTAACAATAAATCACTAAACATGCGGACCTCCATTGGCTCCTTACACTGCACCAAACTCCAATCCAATATTTTCTCTAGTTGTAGAGTATTCCAATTGAAAATTCCCTAGAATCTTGATATGGGCTTCCATCATCTACTCAATTTTGGTTGCTGCAAAGATCATAGAGAAAAGCACAAGAAGAATCTCAAATTTCCAATGTAATTGTTGAATATGATAGCCTAGAAGTGCCTTATCCTTTGAAGGGAAGGTGTAAAACTTTATGCATTTGGTGTAGAATTGAACCTCTAGCCAGAGAATGGTTTCCATGCTCTTGCGCACCAGAAGGGACAGCTTGTAAGCTTGCACATCTACATACTGAGCCACCCTCTTCAAGTTGAAGCAGCTGATGATTGGTTATGTGCAGACATTTCTACCTCCAAGATAGGCAATGTAAAAACAAAAACTGAACAATAATCCTGGACTTAACCTGATGGAGAAGGGTGTCGCCAGTGGCATGAAAGAATCGACAAATTTCAGAGGGCACAAAGGCAGGACGTGCTTCACTGCTCATGGCACCCCCTCCTATGAACCATGCTCCCACAATCTGCCAATCCAGCATATCTGTTTTGTCATTCCTTACCCTCCCAACTCCCTTGGCACAAATGGTATTGTATCTATGTTGGAGTTCAAAACAGTAGAGGCCCCAATGCTATGACAGGCAAAGCTAGTGAGGATGTCTCAGAGCACAGATATTTGCACATTCAACCAGCTTGACCTGGAGAATGGTCTTGCAGCTATTTGCCTGTTCCAAACCAATTTCATCATGGCATCCATCTATATTAGCCTCCTCTTTCCCTTATCTTTCACCACCTTCTTGTCTACTCTCTATCCAATGCAAGCCCAAAATATTAGAAGAATGTTACACACATACCTCCGTGATCTTAGGAACAGCTGCTTGGTAGATGTAGACTGAAAGAAGGGCCAGCACAAGGACTGAACTTGGTGTAGCCGATGGTCCGGATTGTGGCTTTCTCATGGGGATAGAACGTGAATTGATGCCTGCTTTCACACCTAGAGACAGAAAGTCATCTACTAGATTGGTGAAAAGATCTTGGAAGCCTGCCTGAACCAAGTCAACATACTCATCCCGCCACTCTGCTAGATATTCTTCACTTTTATCAAGTAGCTCCTTCAGATCCTGCAAGAAGCACCAGATAATATTTGAGAGACTGATAACACATGAACTGGCCCTAGCAAAATTGTAAACAGTTATCTTTTTTCTCTTCAGATTTGAAATGTTAGATGAATGGATGGCAGTGTCAAATGATCTGATGACAGCACCATAGTAGCAAAGAATGTTGACAAGAATAAAAACTGACCTGTAGAACATGAAGGCTACCTTGAATAATAGTTCTCTGGGCCTTTTCTAAGTAAGATCGTAGAGCATTTGACTGCTTTGATGCCTCCATGTCCAATTGCTCTGGTATCACTAGAGCTGCTACACTCCCCAAAACTAAACTTGAATTGCTTATATAAACAAACACAAACCAGACAATTTGCAGAACCTCTTTAAATGCCAATATAGAGTTATAGACACTGCAATTGGTACTGCCTGCTACAAGGTAGTAGTGTTGATCAGTAACACACCTGTGATATTCTGGTATAGACCATTGAACATAATATTAATGTGCTGCCTGAGAGAATCCTCCACTGCCTGCACATGTTCACAAACATGGTAGTACTTTGCTGGGTATGATATTGACTCACTCTATGAACTTTACACATTCAATGAAATTACTGGCTATGGGGACAAACATGTCTTCTTCTAAGATCCTCCACATAGACTGCACAGTTATAGCTCCTTGCTGCAAGGAGCAGGGAACAGATATCTCAACTGTGATAGGATCATCAGGGTTTAGTGTAATCAAGGGAGGTCTGGTCTAATGACTCCCCCTTATTTGGTTTACTGAATGATTCTTTTCACCAGGAGAAACAATACTCAAACCACACAAAGAACTTGAGGTGAGTAGAGAAAGAATTCACAAACCTTGGAAGCATGCTCAAAAAGACCAGCATCTGGCACCAACTCATTCAATAAGGTGACACCTTTTGATAGTACTCCTGTAGTCATGTAGGACAATTATTAAGATCCACTCTCAAACACCAGGAAGGCAATAAAAGAGAGTGACAATGCCATGGAGGCTGCTGTTTTGCCTCCATGGACAACTGACAAAGCTTCACTGTGGGGGAGCAGATTCTGTGGGTTGCAGACAAAAAAGAGGTCTATGGACAACTGTAAATTACATTCAGACTAGAATCTGAGAGAAAGAACAGGAGGAGATTGGCAGCATCCAGATAAATTCAATTTGAAACTACAATCCAGCATATGGTCTCCATGAATTTACCAAGAGCTGCAATAAGCTCTGTTGCAGATAGTGCACTGGTCTCAAATCGCAATGACCTTTGAACACTTGCAAAGTACCTGAAAGTAGCACAGAAGTCAAGCAATTTCTGACATAGAGGATGGACCTATGAGCATCATAGGATAGACTTTTCAATGACCACATCTCCTGGTGACTCTCCAAGCTAATATGTGCTTATTAATCAGCAAAACCACAATAGCATGCATTCCATGTGATAAAATAACCTTCACACTTAGAGCCACAAAATAGAGCTCAAACTTCCTATGGAACAGTCACTTGAAGATGCAGCTGCCACTACACTAGGAGATCTCAGCAATTTAGTTGTTTATTTTCCTCCTAGGAATTGTAAACAGGAAATTTGTGGCACAGTTGCCAGAATTAGTGGAGACTAAAACACCTTCCAACCAACAAGACTAAAACATACACTTTGCTTCAGAAAGGACCACAACAGCCTATGTCGTAATTAATCAGGTGGTTGTGAGCAAAGCAGTTTGAACTATATCACCAGGAGACTTACTCATCAAAGAGTTTGGTGGCTGCCACAGTGAGTAACTTTTCATGGCTTGGAAAGAGTGCCTGATATGTGGCTGCTGTCTCTATGAAATCATGAATGAAATCCTATGCTCACCCAAGGGTGAGATTGAGGTCAATATAAGTTCTTGTCAGCACTATCTAACAGCAGAGAGTTGGAATGGTGGATTCTAGGACTAGACACCATAACTGCCACAGAGTCACTACGCCAGTATGTAGCAAGTTGGCAGTATATATCAAACCATGAACAAATACTCAATTCAAACCATGCACTTTTTGACATGGCAAGTATCAAATTAAGACAGGCAATTCTGCAACCAACAAGACACAAACCCTTCCTCTCAGGGTGGCTTCCAAGATGGATCCCCCCACCTTGCACACAATCCTACTAGTTACAGCAACATGAAACAAGGACTGTTACCTCTTCAATTTTTTCAAGAGCTTTTTGTGGAGATGTAGGAGTCTCTCCCTTGATGTCTGGTGTAGCCATACCTGTTTCTAAACCAAGAAAACTTTTCAGTTTATTCACCATAGTTGGTTTTGACACTCCTAAGTCCTCCAAAAGACGGTCCCAGTGTGCCGCTAGGAACATATTAATCAAGCTTTCCACCTGGCAGCCACCCCAAAAAGAAAGCTCTTATTCTTGAGAACATTTCTTTATCCAGACTGATATCAGGCAAAACAGCAGTAAGGTCAACGTCACTGGACGTCTCATTCATCTTCCTACTTTGAGGGCTGCTAAATGCTGGAATGGAATACATTTGGATTACAAGCTGAACTGATGGTGGTAGAGGAGTAGAGAAGCTGCATAGTTGACATGGAAAGACTATTGTCCCTACATACAGAAAACTTTGCCTGATTTAGTCTTGGAGCAGAACTAGGCTTATAAGATTGGAAAACAAACATAGTCCCAGGTGTGTGGTGTGACCCAAATACAAGGGCACGTAGTGGCATATACCGGGTGATTGAGTTGTTGAAGGAGTCTAACTGCTTGTGCTCGTGATGTGACAACAACAGATGAGTCCATGACCTGATCCTGCACACCAGCCAAAACTCTTGTTGATTTTCCACCACTGTGGTTTTTTTGTTGATACTTTGTTCAAAAACTAGCTGAATGCTGCATCATTCAAAGTGTTCCAAATCCAATTTGCTGCAATAGAAAAAAAACATTAAATATCAATCTCTTCTATTTCTTGGGAAAACAACACATGACAAGGGAGTACAAGGAAAAAATATGTACTTGGAGTTGTTTCTTCAGAGTACCAATAATTTCCTCAGCTTCCTGCCGACAACTTTGAAAGCCTGATTTGCCATATTTCTACCCGATGCCCCAAAATTTACATTGTAAACCTAGTCACAGGATTAACAGGCAACAAAAAAGTCCAGCATATAAGAGACCACTTAACCACAAGTGCGTCCAAAAGCTAGTCGCATCTCTGAAGCTGGCTTTGTTAGAGGGTACAGTAACCTCCTCCCTCTTTCTTACATAAGCCCTTTCTCCTTCAGATCATAAGTGAGAACAATTGACATCCAAAACTTTGTGTCACACTTGCTGGGAGAACAGCAATAATGAAAGACTATGATGTCACAGGTTGCCACAGCTCAGTATTTCCAATCACCAGATGGTAATGTTGCAACCATTTATGAGAAATGTTTTCCCTCCTTGGTGCAGATGTTCTGTCAAGACAAAGAAATGGTGACCATTTGCACCAATTTCTAATCCAAAAGCCAGGAGGAGACATACACTTGTGGAGTATAAACAAATACCTGGAGAATGGGAAGAGCTTCAAGATAGTGTTTTACAGCCACAGGGTAATCTTCCACCTTCATGCATTTGCGCAATCGCTTGGGTAAATCAAACACGAACTGCAAAAGTTAAACTCAGGCTGGTGTTGGAATTAAGCTGATGTCCCATATTCTTAGTCAGAAAGCAGAGAAACAAAGGATGCTGGCTGATCACATTCGACATCACCAGGAAATCAAAACCTGAGAGATATGATACAGGGATGATATGATCATATATGATAATGAGAAACAGCCCACAAACATACAGTCCCATGCTTGCACCTGTATTTTGCGAAGTAGTCTGCAGGTGCGATTAAGCTCTTCAATGTGCTCACGTCTCTCACACATTGAGTCATTCACTGCATCACTCTTTGCCCTTACAGCTGTGATCTGATAGCAAAGGTTCACATTACAGTAGTCCAGGTTGAGTGTTGTTTTGGCTCCAAAAATTATATATATACATATATATCCTCATCAACAGAGGGGCCAAAGAGGTAAAAACTAGCTCCCAAGAATCACAAAAGCAACAGACATGCACCACTCTGAAACCCAGGTGTACAAATTTAGAAGAATGTTGCACAGACCTACAAAACAAATGTTCACCAAGTTATCACCTGCAAGAGAGGCTTGCATATAGATGTTGCCAACCTAGAGAAAGCTCTATCCAAGAACATTGAAAACCTGTAGTTCATGCTCTGTATTTGAAGCTCAGGTCTTATGTATGGTTCATGTTATGAGAAGGCCACTGACATTAGTCATGAACAAGTACAAAGAAATGCTAAAGTAAGATGACCCAATTCAGTACACTTACAACTGTGACCAACATGCTGTAACCCTTATTGAGTATACAACCACTGCTTGGTCTTACCGATTCCAGAAGTTGCTCTATGTTCGATTCCATTCCTGCTATGTTCCACTTCATTCTGCATTGCACACCTTTCACATGATCAAAGGTCATTTTGTCTTCACCCAGGATCACCTCTAAGGCAAGCTGTTACCAAACCCAAACCTTCTTAATTTGAAACAATGCATGCATATTTCCTGCCATATCACACCAAAATCTATTTCCAAATGAAACAATGCATATTTTTCATGCCATATTACAGTGCCAAAAGTCAAGTTTTAAAATACCGTCGAATGGTGTCAGTTGCACTGATGAATTTGTTGTAGTTCTCAAACACTAGCATTTGCATTGCACTGTCAAGGTTCTTGATTTCTGCTGCCATGCCAATGTACCTTTGGAGCACTTTATCCATTGGAGTTTTGCGGAGCTGCATAGATTGCACAAAACAGCTTGTTGTTATCACTTACCTAGGTAACCTGAAACCCAACATCGAAACTTATATCCTTTTTTGCCCAAAGATCATCATCAATCTGCTGTCAAGAAACGTCCAATCTGCCATACAAACTTTACTCCTTTTGTAAGCTCTTCTAAGCCTAGTACCAGGGGTACGCACAGTAGCACAGAAATGACACCAAATGCATTCATGTGTCTTGTAGATGAAACAACTCTAAACCAAACTACAGCAATGCTGCACATATCAGAGGAACACGAAACCCTAATAAATTATACCGAGGAAAAACCAAGAGTGATTCAGATCTGCAGGTCTCTGACACAAGCGGCACTAGCAAACAGATCAGGATTCAAGAGGAGTACAAATACATTTCCTTGTAAAACGAGCAGCAAAGGACTAGCAACAGAACCACGCGACAGCAGAGGGTTAGAAAGAATTGTCAAACCAAGGAGTTCATGTAGTGATCGGGATCGAACTCCGCAAAATCGATCTGCTGCAAGCTATCAAGACGTCGCAACCGCTCCATTGTGATCGCCCGCGAGTCCGACGAGGACGGCGAGCCATAGAAATTACTCAAAAGCTCTCTCACTCGATTGTCATTGGCAACATCATCCTCTTGTTCTTGTGCCATAATAAGAATCACGTCTTGTGCACACTAGCAGGAGCGCCGGCGATCTCTTTGTCTTGTTTCTCTGCCACTGTACTCTCAAACGCTCCCTCTTCGAAACAAATTGCAGAAAACTGAGTACTGCATTGGAGCAAAAACAACAACAAGAAGAATGGGTGTGCCACACTGTGACCTTTCCATCTATCTATGAAGGAAGGTAGTTTGTTTTGTTTTGTAGTTATGAGATCCACCGAACCGGGATGTCTCACATCGTGTTCTTGGTGTTATGGAAAGCTCTGCATTGCGCTAGCAGGGGTGCATGGGCTTTGGTTCCATGACGTTTGGACTTGCGGTTGAAAAGTTCTTGAATGTTGAACGATTTCTTGACTGAAAATTGAATTAAATTGTAGCTGAAATTGTGGGAAAGAGCAGGATTTAATGGAATTTATTTGGTAAGATTTGGATTCACAATATGGGAGATATTGATTTTTAAGTGGTTTCTGCCGCTGAAAATTCAAATAAATTCCAAAAAACCAGATCTTGGAAGGAAAAATCAGTTGAGAACGTGGTAACACTTGAAGGCTTTTTGCCATTCAATTCAAGCATTATTTCATTTCATATTTGGCTGTTCAAAAAATCCATACATACATTGCAAAACAACCGTTCACATGTTGAGTTTCCCTATTTTGTAATGGGTTCACACTTGGGGCCAACGGCACTGGCTACATTCACATTAAAACTTATGCTAAGGCAAATGAAGAATTATGGAAATTCAAATATTTCACCATGTAAAAATGTAATCTTCAAAAAAGTCCTCTAAAAAAGAAACTTTTATTTCTTCTTTTTTCCCCTCAAATTTTTCATGATGCTCCAAAAGTGACCATCATCAGCTATAAGAGGATTTAGCCAAATCTGGCTACAAGACAAATAGAAAAAAAGAAATTCTAAGAATTCTATAACATGTTGGTGAACCACTTCAACCTATTAGCTGAATATGGGGTTTTTTCTTTTGGGGTCAAATTTCGCCATCTGCTGATTTTTAGTTTTCTTTTTCAGATAATGGCCAAAAAGGTGTTATTTGGTTTTTCTAGTCGCCAAATATAAATGTTCTAATAAATAAGTGGCCAGGTTTTTGTATTAAGTTTGAGTAGGTAGCCAAGAATACAGAAGGATGCTTAATTTTTTTTTTTCATATTTTTTCAATTGCTAGATTTGGTGAAATCGTCTTATGGATGATCGCCACTTCAGCAAAATTGAGAAAAAAACAAGCATTGCCCTGTCAAAAATGGCTTTTTATGAAATTTTAAATTATGAAGAAAATTATGTATTTATTAGAAAACCAAACCAGTCTTTCCTTTTGGTGCAAAACTTAGCACTCTTGTCAATAAAATTGAATTTTTTCCTCAAATTCAATGCTTTTCTACTACAGACTTGAAACCACCAAAAAAACCATGGTTGAAGTAGATAGCCAAAAAAAAAAAAAAAATCTCATTTTTTCATTTCATGTTTTCTTAATAGTCATAGTGTGGCCTGTGTCATTGGCCCAAGTGTGAACCCACTACAAAATAGGAAACTCAACATGTGAACATTGTTTTGCAATGTATGTATCAATTTTTTTAACAGCCAAATATGAAATGAAATCATATGCTTGAATTGAATGATAAGCCTTCAAATGTTACCATGTCCTCAACTGATTTTTCCTTCCAAAACTTGGTTTTTTGGAATTTATTTGGATTTTCAGTGGTAGAAATCACTTAAAAATCAATACATTCTGAATCCAAATCTTACCCAAAAAATTCCATTAAATCCTACTCATCAAGATCTTTCCAAAACCACCAAAGACACGTTTCATTTCCTCCGAAATTTTCAACTACCAAGAACTTTTGCACCGCAAGTCTAAACATTATGGAACCAAGCCCATGCATCCCTCCTCGTCTAGAGCTTTCCAAAGACACCAAGAACATGATCTGAAGCATGAAGCATCCAGGTTTGGGTGGATCTCATAACTACAAAACAAAACAAACTACCTTCCTTCATAGACATCACCACCTCAGCTACATCACAAAAGAAATATAAATAAATAAAGTACTGATTCCTATAAATGTACCCAAAACCAGGGATGTTTTTTTTCTTTGTCCAATTCTGTGATATTGAGAATTTGACGAATATTTTCAAAAATAGCCATGGAAAACTCACCCAAAACAAGGGGTTTTTTTTTCAATTTTGAGATATGGAGACTTTTGGCCATTTTTTCTTTAAAATACCCCAAACAAATTGCCCAAAACCAGGGTTTTTAATTTTTGCAATTTTGTGACATGGAGAATTTGGCGAATTTTTCCCCCAAAAATAGCAAAATGAAGTTACCCAAAAACCAGGGGGTTTTTCTTCTCCCAATTTATGTGTGATATGGAGAATTTGGCGAAATTGTCCCAAAAAATAGGAAAATTAGTTGAATTCTAACTAGAAAACAAAAATTTCCGAAATGTTTTCTCCAGAAAACGACAAAATTTCTCGGAGGAAGAGGGTGGGCAGCACCCCAAAAAAAAAGGAAAAAATAACCCACTGCCCAAAACCCTACATCACTGATTCAGTGCATGCAAGAGTAGAGAGATCCTCTAGGGTTTAAGAAGCGCCACACAGGAAGGGATTTGTGTGGTTTAGTGCGGAAGTCTTGCGTCTTCTTCTTCTTCTTCTTAAACTCGGAAGAAAGACGCGAAGATTTTGAAATCTTTCTTTAAAATTTTTGAAGAAAGAAATAGGCGAAGATTTTGCATTCTTCTTATTCAAAATTTCACCAAATGTCACGAGATCCCATTTCTGTCGCCGTTTTGACAAGCTTTCCGGGTGGGTTCTCCGAGTTTCTACAGCACTTGTTGTGACCGTCCAACAACCCAACCGTCTTCTTCGCCGTTGTTGTTGTAAGAAACTCTCGCAATTTCTGCGATTCAGGAAGTCTAACCGGAAATTCACACCTGTCGTGATTGCACTACTACTGCCAGTCTTGACAAAAGCTTCCAATCCTTTGGAACGAACCGGAGTCGTAAATTGCTGAAGCGAGAGAGAGAGTAGATCGTCTCAGGATTCGCCCTAGAAATCTAGTACTCGCGATTCCTTCCACAATGGTAAACATGGCGACGAAAGAGGAAGCGAGCATCAACAATCCTGACGAAACGCTGAAGAGAGATGCCAGAGGTGCAGTGAAATCAGACAACGGTTTCAAGCAAGAGGAAGGCGTGATGGCAGCAGAGGAAGAAGAAGATGTGCCACCAGCTGAGGAAGCGGAAGTTCCAGAGGTGCTGATGGTAAAGAGAGTGGTGGTTGAGAAAGTAGTGGTGACTCCCGAGCTTTTGTTGGACGAAGAAGAGCAGCGGCAAGAGGAGGAGGAGGGTGCTGGCAGCGTCGTGGTGCCAGAAGGAGAAGAGGAGGACATAATGCTACTACCAGAAGAGGTGGTGGTAGTGCTGGAGGCAGCTGTGGTTGCAGAGGCAATTGCTGCTATTGTGGATCCTGAGGTTTTGTTGCACGCAGGTGGTGGTGATGATGCTGCAGCAGCAGCAGCAGCCAGTGCTAATGTAAGAGGAGGAGATGAAGCTTTGCAAGAAAGAAAGGTAAGTACGTGGATTTCTTTTGCACCAATTCCAGGGCCTTCAACATCAGAAACAGAAGAAGTTCTACCCAGTTTTCTTCAAGCACCCAAATACTCGAGAATGAATTTGCTTTTCTTGCTGCAATGTTTTCTTGATGAGAGAGATTGCACTTTCATCCCAGGAAACTCTAAGAGCTGTGAGTACGATTTGTGTGAAGTTTTTGTGAGGGAATTTTATGAGATGGGTTTTCTGGCAGGGCAAAGAGAACGAGGAGGAAGAAGAAGAGGAATGCCCTTTCTGTGTGTACATGAGGGCAGGACCATGTGGAAAGATCTTCTCGGAATGGGAGCGATGTGTGGAAGAAGCTGAAGAATCAAGCACCAACATAGTGGAGAAATGTACAGCAGTGACACATCATTTGAAAGATTGCATGGAAATGCATCCTGAGTATTATGGACCTGTACTATGGGCAGAGAAAGCTATGGAAGAAGAGCAACAAGCAGCAGCAGCAAGAGAGAGGACCAACAAACAGGAACCTGCATTAAGATCCTCCAAAGCTCAAAAAGCAACAGCAGGTGCTCCAGTCTAGGCAGCAACAACAACAAACATACTCCAAAAGTTTTGCACGTCAATATCTAGACAACAACCAACAACACCCAACAACAACAACAATGAAAATCCATTACAACAAGTTACCTACATTTGAAAAGCTCCAAGACCCAACATGGAAAATGAAAGGTACAAAACATTCTCACATCATCATCATCATCATCATCCAGAAACTCTTTTTGTTAATCTCCAATTTTGAAACTCAGTTTTTGTAAATTAGGTCTAGGAACCATATGTTTTTCTCACACACAAAGCTCTCATCATCAAGAGAGAGACACACACATACATACACAATTGCACAAAGAGAGACACAAAGAGAGAGAACATTCTGTAGGTCATTACAGAAAGAAGAACAAAGGAAGCAGGTGTGGTTTGGGAGGTGGGATGACAAAGGCTTGTAGCTTGAGGAGTGCAGCTCGCGCCTTCTCTTCTTCCTTCATTGGCTCACACCAATGTGAGTCCCCCTCCTCTTGCACAACATTTGAAGGGAAGAAGATTTTGACAGCTAAATAATTCTGTATCCACTTTGTGTTTGATGGCAATGGGAACTCCATAAAAATTATACACATACTTATGTGTATAGTGTAAATACTTTCTTGTAATTGAATCGCTGTTGTAAATGAATCTAGCGCATCATTTGGTTTCATTTTGTTCAGGTTTTGTTGAACCCTTTTGGAGTAATGAAGTATTATTGTGTTTTCCCTTTGCAAACTTGCAAGCTTGTTGCCTTCTCATAAAAACCCTTCTAGGTTTTTTTCAGTCTAAATGGAAGAGCTCTTATTTTCAGTAATTTCACCCAGTCCCATACAAAGGGTTTTTCCATCTGTACAGTAGGTATTACATTCTTTGTAATGCTTGGCCTATGGGCCATAGAACCCTCCAGACCACTTTGTAGGCATGGATCTTTGGCCATTGAAAATCGATGCCCGAAATTTCCCTGTAATGCCCATCCTTCATAAGAAGAGACTTCGACTAAAGTGGCATTCATTCAGAGGACGATTTAGCCAAATTTGGCTATAATGTAGGTTATAACCATATTTTGAAATGCCCCCTTTTATGATCTCCCTTACCCTCCTACATGAGAAGGCAAAAACTTGAAAACTATTTTCCCAAAATTTCCACCTCTTTTACCTCTTTCTCACATACCTTTGGAATCTAATTCACTGATTAGATTTTCAAATGAAGCTAAGCAATAATAAAATTCAAATTTAAAGATTAATTTAACTAGTAGAATATATCCATAAATTTTCAAAAATGACTATAAAATTTACATTTACTTTTAAAATATTTAATTAATAATGCTCCCACCTCATTTATCATTATTCTTACTTATTTCTTACATACACTTTGAAAACTTTCCTTTCAAAGTGAAAAACTAAAACAACCTTTCACATCAAAAAAAATTACAAATAGAACTTCATAATTAGAATATCATAAAGTAAAATTTACTAATTAATTTAACTTTATTTTTACCTTTTAAAAAATTTAATTTGATTAAAATTTAATTCACACTCAATTAGTTTCACATTAAAAGTGATAATGTGTTCACCTTTATAAAACTATTTTCATGTAAAATGATTCTAAATATTACATTACATTATTTGCTATTGTTGATGTTTGCAAATAATAATTTATGTTTTTTTTTTTTACATTTTATAAATCATAGGTATAAATAATGAAAATAAGAAATAATGCAATTGAAATAATAATAGAAGTCATCTATGTTGGCCCAAGGTATATTTAAATAGGTTTAAATCTACTTATGTTGATACTAGGTAGACCTTTAGATTAATCAAGTTAGATTTGTGTTGGCTTTAAATATGCTTAAATAGGCCTAGGTAAACTTATGTTGACATTACATAGACCTTTACATCAACTTAGATAGACTTATGTTGGCCCTAAATATGTTTAAATAGGCCTACGTAAGGTTATGTTGACACTAGGTAAACCTTTAAATAAACTTAGGTAAAGTTATGTTGGCTTGAAGTATGTTTAAATAGGTTTAGGTAAGTTTATGTTGATATTAGGTAGACCTTTACATAAACCTAAATAGATTTATGTTGGTTTAAGTATGTTTAAATAAACTTAGGTAGGCTTATGTTGACATTCAAAAGACCCTTAGATGAACCTAGGTAAACTTATGTTGACCTTAGGTACATTTGAATAGGTTTAGGTAGGCCTTAGATTAACCTGACTTACTTAGGTTTATTTAGGCTAGGTTAGGTCAAGTGGGTTGAATAGGTTATTAGAAAACACATTATTAATGTCTTCAAAGTATTTTGAATTAATGGACCATTGTTGGTTTTTATCCATATTGACATGTAGTTCTTGGGTTACACACATGAGGAAAAAATAAGATGGTTGTGTAACCCACAATCTATAACATGAAAAAAATGAACTATCATGGTTGTTAATGTTATGGGGTTCATTTTTTTTGAATGTTTATTCATAACTTGTATTGAATTTGTACCTAATTTTTAATTTAGTTTCAGTTCACTTTTAGTTAAATCTTAATTCATTTTTAAATAATTTTTAATTAAATTCTAGTTAATTCTCAATTAATTGCCAATCAATTTTGATTTAAATCCTTGTTAACTTCCAGTTAATTTTTAAATAACTCCCAGTTAATTTCTAATTAACTTTTAGTCTCCCAATTAATTCTCAGTCAATTTTGAATTAAATCCCAGTTAAATCCTAAATAATTCCTAGTTAATTCCTAATTAAATTTTAGTTAATTTTTAATTAATTCCCAATCAATTTCGAGTTAAATCCCATTTAAATCCTAATAATTCCTAGTTAATTCCTAATAAATTTTTAATTAACTTTTAGTTAAATCACAATTAACTTTCAATTAATTCATAATCAACTCGTGGTTAATAAGCTTTTCAAAGAAGCTTTTTAAAAAGTTTTTTTTGTTTGATGCACACATAAAAAATTCTTTAGGAGTTTTTTTGAACTAATTCTTCAAAAGGGTATAAATAGAAATAAAACCATTCATTTCCTTCAATTTATTCAACCCTAATTTTGAACACGATCTTACACCATGATCTTGTCATGTTTTTTTCATATTCATTTTTGTATATGTTAGCATGATAAATATTTGTTTTCACGTTGGTTTTACACAGCTCATGTTTTTGTTTTTGGTTCTTGTATTCTTATTTTTGAATCATATAGTTTTGTTTTGAATTCCTTGTTTGAAAATTAGACTTTGACCTTTCCTTTAACCTTTGTTCTTATGAATCTTTATGTCCTTGACATAAACCTAACTACATAGCCAAAGCCCATGGACATGGTTACTAACCAAGCTTCATGGGACCCTTCTTTCCACATAAAATTTGTTTTTCTTAAACTCATTTTGGAGGGCTTTCACATAATTTTGTGGAAGGGATCATTTTTTGACCACTTTCCACACATGTACCATAAACTTTCATAATTATACAAAATTCTATAACATTGTCCTACAAGGGGTATATGATTATGATAAAAAAATTTCGAATGTTTTGGATCACAAACTAAGGGAATTACTAATGGTGGTTCATTCAAAGTAAATAATTTGTATAAAAAACTTAAGTTTCAAATTTTTTTTACAAAGCTTGTAATTGATGTTGGTGAAATGTAAAAATGTCCTTACTTGTTAAATGATGTGACATACCTATTACAAACATATTTGATGAAAAATTTCAAAAATAAATGTGACCCCAATATATATGAATGTTCATTAATGAACTTGTACTTAATTTTTAATTTAGTTTCAATTCAATTATAATTAACTCATAATTAAGTTTTAGTTCACTTCCAATTCACTTCCAATTATATCTTAGTTCACACTTAATTCATTTTTAATTAATTTTTAGTTCATTTTCAATTCACTTGTAGTTAACTTTTAATTCAATTTTAATTCACCCTTAGTTCATTTTTAGTTAAGTCTTAGTACAGTCTTAATTGAATGTTAATTCATTCATAATTTACACATGGGTACACATGGGCCGCATATGGGTAAATATGGGTCACATGTGAGTTGGAAATTTTTTGAAATTTTTCTTTGTGTTAAATGCCGAATGGGTATAAATAAAAATATAATTACTAATTACTTTTAAGATGTTCAACATTAGTTTGGGGTACATTTTCTTGTTATAATTTTGTTTAATTTTTTTCGTTCTTGTAATCAAATGTTGTTGAATTCTTGTTTTGCACTTATCATGTTTTTATTTTTATTTTTCTTGTTTCATAATCTGGATTTAATATTATGTTTGCCCTTGTTTTTATTTTGGTTTAAAAAATTTTGTAAACTTAATTGTTTTTGTGACAACAATAAAATGTTATTTGACAATTCAATAAATCATGGTCACATGTTCATCGATAATGTTTTTAGGAGTTTGAAAAATCGATTGTGCATTTTGAAGAATTTCAATTGCAAGAAAAACATCATGGTTTGTTGTGTTTTTCACAATTTTTGACAATTAATGGGCATGCTTAAGCCAATGGTGCAAGATGTATGATAAAAAATGGATACCTTGTTGGGACTTTATGGCCAACGTGTTCTTAGTTATAGAAAAGGAAATGTAATAAAGGAGGTTAATGAAATGATGTGTAATGCTCTATTTGCATAATGGTTAAAACATTACACATTAACTTAACATTATTTTTTTATTACATGTAACATTACATATTGTCACGAATGGTAATGGTATAAGGTTCACTCATTTGAATGTTCATCCATGATTTGTAATGAATTTATGCCTAATTCTTAATTTAATTTCAATTCATTATTAGTTAGTTTTTAATTAAGTTACAATTCACTTTTAAATAAGTTTTTGTTCATTTTCAATTAACTCTTAATTAATTTTTAGTTAATTCACTTCCAGAGGAGTTTAAGTTAACTCCTAGTTAAATCATAGTTAAATCCTAGTTAATTCATAGTCAACTCTTAATTGGAAAGGTTTTTTTTAAAAAAAATTACTTGATGCACACATTGACACTCCCTTAGAAACTTTTTTGAGCTAGATCTTCAAAGGGGTATAAAGAAAAGTAAAACCCTTTGTTTCCTTCAATTTATTCAACACTAGTTTTAGACATAATCTTGCATCATAGTCTTGTAATATTCTTTTTATTTTCATGTTTGCATATGTTAGCAAAATAAAAATTTATTTTCATAATTGTTTTGCACATCTTGTGTTCTTGTTCTTAAGTCTTGTGTTTTTGTTTTTGAATCACATAATTTTGTCTGGTTCTTTATTTGAAAGTTAAACATAAACCTTTATTTCAACTTTTGTTTTCGTAGTTTTTCATGTTCCTAACACATATCGTATAATGTCTCATGTTTGTTAAGCCCATTTGGAAATAAAAATTCTTTTTATTTCATACCAAACTTGAAGTACAATGTTGTATGCATTATTGGAAAAACACACACATGAGACCTAATTCACTAACCTTCTTCCTTAATAGCTCTTGGTTTTAGAACATAAATAAAAAGAGTTGGAATTTGAACTTGTGCATTTAAAAACTTTTCTACAACTCGTTCAATTGTTTCTTTTTATGCTTCAAGCCTAAGAATCTCAATTTAGTTTGAAGATTTTGCAAAACTTAATAATGTTACAGCAAGGTTGCTTGCATCTACAAAAATTTTACAACGTTTCTTTGAAACAGGTTTACCATCAACACCTTGTTGATGGTAAACATGAACGCAAGGATTAGTTCAGGATGCTTTTACGCGCATTCCATCAACAAACATTGGTGTGGTGTGAATAGGAGAAAACATGTCACCTAATGGTGAAATTTTTTCACACTCTGGTTTAGTGTGATGGTCAGCTTCTTCTGTACTTTGATGGGATGATGGGAATTTCCTGCTGGTATCCCCATATTTTCCCCCCTAGTAAATCATCTGCCTTTGCAATGCTTACAAGAATTTGACCTATGCAATCGAACCGACACCATTTTGAAGGTGCACTTCCAATGATTCCCACTTTTTTTTTTGCCATATATATTTTTTTGAGCTTCTCCCATTTGTCCTTAACTTGGGCATGATTCCCCATTAGTTCATATGGAAATGTCTTGGCCAACTTTGTTGTAATTTCCTACCAATGAGCTTGCTTGAAGTAGCCCTTGCCAATAACCAAAAATTTCTCCTCAAAGCATCCTCACTTTAATCACAACCCTTGTTAGTAGCTTTCGTGAACTTTTCTGGATGCGAGATAATTGTGGACATGAAAAATCGGATGCAAAAAACACATGTGGAACATGTAGGACCATAACATTATTAAATGAAATTGGAGAGTCCATGAGAACTTTGGTGAAAGAAAAATCTTCCATGGTTATGCAATTGAAAATGATTTGCGACATGTCACTGTTTGTATTTAGTTTGGTTAAGAAATAAACAATTTGAGGTGTGCACAAGAATGGACCCTAAACCCACTCACTACATTAAAAAAAAAATTTGGGCTCTGGAGGGGTTTTTTTTTACTCCGATAGGTTGTGGCTGAGCCACACCCCCTTGGCTACTCCTATGGGGAGCAAAATCTCCACAGCTAGCAGGCTGGCCCTTCTGTGGCTGTCATAGCCACTTTTCTTGGTTGGGCTTGGTTGCACAGCCGTCATGTGCGTGGCACTTCCTTGGATATATGAGCATGATCACCACTTTGGCTATATCGCCAAATTGACCCTTAACAAAGAACCAAACAAACAAGGGAGGTCTCACACTGTGGCCTTGCCCATTTACATTAAAAAGTATCTTAAGGCAAAAGAAGAATTATGGAAACTCAAATCTTTCACCATGCAAAAATATAATCTTCAAAAAATCCTCTAAAAGAAACCAAAATCCTTCAAGATATTATTATAACTCTATTATAACTAATCTCAAGTTTCAACACAAGCCAAAATATCATCTTTCAAAAATCCTCATATAAAAATAGA
>Ga0116231_10001344_pt1 | contig 49930 bp, 41 predicted proteins | sample S1TSphgellanicum_2_FD_89695 | JGI IMG/M metagenome (GOLD analysis project Ga0116231, IMG submission 89695) | Host-associated microbial communities from peat moss isolated from Minnesota, USA - S1T2_Fd - Sphagnum magellanicum MG | ecosystem: Host-associated > Plants > Peat moss > Unclassified...
TCATCATCTTAGTGGCAAAAACTTTAATGATTAAGATTAATCCAATGAATTTTTGATTTTGAAAACACAAAAAAATTAAATAATGACACGTGTCCACAAGCTAGTTGTCTAATTTTTAAACATCTGTCATATTTTGATTAGTTGTATGTAGTTGTAAGGAAAGTTGCACACAAGGTGCAACTACATTGGATTGGTATGTATGTATGAACATGTATACTAACATCGTATATACATGTTGCATATGTAATGTCGCATGCAACTACATGTCCTATGCAACTTGTCTTATGCAACTACACAAATTTGCAGTTGCATGTGTCGCATGCAACTGAATTTTAGTTGCATGCGACAGTTGTAAAACCCAAAATTTATAGTAGTGTGTGTTAGGCACAACCAACCATGTCAAGTAATCAAGATGAAGGCATGAAACAAAACCGAGTTGAATCAAACATCACACTTGATGATAATCACAATTGGGATAACACCATGATTACATGGGATTACAAAGAAAAAAATCTCATGTATTTCCCAAGGCAAGATGAGGGAAAATATCACGTGAATATTGTTCAATTATCAGAGGACTTGTTGTACAAGGAAATCCCATTGATGTTGTATGTTAGTAGTGAGCAAGTTGTGAAGGGGGAATGAGTGTTCATAGCTTGGGATTGATTACAAGGTTGTGGATGTCAAATATTTGCCATCTGCATTTGAAGGTGTATATGTTTTGGATGTCATCAATATGCTAGAAGATTTGTTATACAAAGACATCCCCAAGGAATTTCATGTTTATGACACACATGACTACTTCAACATAATACAACCATAGAAGGAACAATGTCCATGATAGAAGTGCATAAATTTGTTAAGAATGAAAAAATACACATTTTTGTAAATAAAGGATAATGTTATTCCCCCACAAGTTGATGTAAAAAGTTAAACACATTACCCATGATTTATTTTTTTCATTTTTTTCTACTTGAACCTCTAGACATTATTGTGGGTGATTTTCAGATACTTAAACCACTTTCCAAAATTTGAGAAATGATCCCCCCTTCAAAAAAAAGGGAAATTAAGAAGGGAAAAAAAACATCCATGGCAATCAAAGCCAAATATATTGATTCGGTCACCATTGGACAGCTATGGTGAACTTTAATTCACCATTGGATGGATGTTGTGCTATTTCAATTATCGAACCTTTACAATTTTGGTTATTGGCCCTATTCACTTTTGATTGTTGGCCCTTTCATTTTTATTACTTGTTTTCTTCATTTTTGGTCACCCACCTTTTCATTTTTAGTCACCAACCCTTTTCATTTTCAATCGCTAGCCCTTTCATTTTTAGTTGCACGGCCTTTCATTTTCAATCACCATTAAATGGATGACTGCAATAATTTTCAATCATGTGATGGTGACCGAATGAACATCTAGCCATTTGATGGTGACCAAATTAGGTGAACCTATGTGAGGTTTTTGAAATGAATCTTGACTTCATTTTTTTGCCACCTCTTTTCCCCTTTGGGTTTTGTGTCTTTGGTTGCACCCTTACAACTATTATGTGGAACCTTGAAAGGGTTGAAACCTTGGATACTTGGGGGGGTTTTTTTGGGCTTTTCCCAAAGATTTGGAAAATCTTAAACCTTGACCTTTAAAGATTGTAGTTGATGATAATAGTTAGTCCATGGAAGGTTTTTAAGTTTTTTGGACATCCCATGTTAAAACAATGTCATTGAACTAACTTCAAGGGAACAATTTCACCTAAACCACAAGACCTTTTATCCTAGACATTGAATGATTCAAATGGAAGGCTTCCTAATGTGCCATTGCAAACCATGTGGAAATGAAAGGCACAAGAAATGTTTGGGGGTGAGAGCACTTCATCCACCCATAATCAAAAGGGACAAAGCTTGTGGTGGACAACCCTAAACAAATTGCCATGTAACAATTCTAAGAAATTATCTTATAGTTGTTCAAGGAACATACGATGGCTTACCTTGATTCCACTTTTGTTAGTAAATAGACATCTAGCCTAGAAAAATATAAATAGGTCATGGAATTGAAGTTTTTAATGGAATTAAACATTCCTTGAAATACATTGAGTTGTAAGATTTTCCAAGGCTTTTGGAGTGGCTTGAATGCAAGGTTTGTGACACGACATCAAATATGATGCAATGGTTTTATGTTTTTTATCCAACAAATGACAAGGCAAATTGGATTGTGGAGGTGGTGGAATTGTGGGATAAAGTGACATGGTGGGCCAAATTTAACGAGAAGTTTTTGGAAGCATGATTGGCACCATGGTTGGAAGAAGGGGCTTGAAATTTTTTTTTCCCACATAGAAAGTCATGGCATCCTATTGACAATTAGGGTGATTATGGTGTGATGTGTAAGGTGTGGATTGAAATATCTGATCACATCCCAATCACCATTGAGTGGACAAGGAAGACACCCAAAACATATGATAAACAAGAAGCATGCAAACAACATTCCGTAGAAGCATTGGTTTGCCCATGTGAACATCCAAGTGTCATCAAGTTCCTTGCCATCCATTGAAAAACTATGGAAGCTTGTACATTGTGGTGGAATGAGGGCACACTTTGAAAAATGTTGGATTATAACATTAAATACTCACCCCTTGTGGATAATCAAGTCTATCGTGGGAAGGGGCGTCCAATATGGAAGGGTGAAAACAATTTGTTACTTTTAAGTGAAATTGTGTGAAGTTGGAATGGGCATTCATGAACATCATGAATGTAGTACAACACAATGGCATTTTGCACAATGATTTGTCAAAGGACAACATCGACATGTTGCATTTTTCGCCTGATAACATAGATGTTATGTACATTGGCATGTGTGATTGGGGTGAAATGGGATGCTTGCAAGAGGCAACTCCACTTTTGTATGGATTTCCCAAGGAACAAGATGCCATTAACATGAGAAAAATGCATTGGTGGGTGGCCCTACAACTATTTTTTGTTCACGACAAGTTAGGAACCATAAATTCCCCTTAATGTATAGCAAAATGACACTGACAATTTTAAGGTAGGAATCATATTTGGTGGGCAAGCTTGCTAATGTGATAAGGGGTGAAGATTGGAATGTATACTACTTCTTCAACAATTTAAACAAAGATGTCATTTGCCAAGGTGATTCATGATATGTACAAGGTGAATCCAAATGCAAGAAAAATTGTCTAACATGCCATGCGCACATTGATGAGACCTCCATACAATTGAACTCCACCTAAGGAATGTTACTAAATGTAGCCATAAATTGTTTGTAGTTGGTGTATATAGCAATTGTCAAAAATGTTGTGTAATAAAATGAAGTTGTTAAGGAATCATGATGTCATGTGTGATTATTTTTGAAATTTCAATAATATTGCGATTTTCATTGAACACTATAAAAATTTCACAAGTTTTGGTTCACTTGCATTGATATTGTGATTCTCCTTATGCACATGTTAAAGGCATAAATAGTAGCATACATCCCATCATTTCATGTCCCCAAACTATTTCCTTGTCAATATTTTGACATGAATTGGAAGATCCATGTGTCCATGTCTAGATACAAAATGCTCCAATAAAAGGTCATACACATCAAATAATGGAATAAAATCAATAAATATTCATTTGAAGCAATATTTTTGATGCAAATGGAAACCTTCCACATTATAAATTTTAAAAAAAATTTGTTGAAATTTTTGTGAAATTTAGCCAAAATATAGGAAGTTTGATTGAATTTACACTTGAAACCAAAAAAATTCTTCAATTTCCCCAACTTTGCTATCTAAAAAAACAAAATTTCACCCACAAAACATTAAAAATTTGTATTTTTAGTTGCCCTAGTTTGATCATTGATTCTTGAGCAATGACTAAAATTTTTGATGATTGAAATAGGTTCAATTGTCAGTTGCTTGTGGTGATTGAAATAATTTTGGTTGCCATGTGTTTATGGCAACCAAACACCATTTTGATTGTCATAGTGTTTAGGGTTACCAAATGGTGCAAGTTTTGGTTGCCCTAAACCTTGTTAGAGGCAACTCAATAGGCATTGACCTATGTTGACCTTACATTTACGTTTGTTGACATTATTTTAACGTGATGTTGAACAATGTCAATGTCCAAATGAATGCCTAGATGTTGTGACAACCCCTATTTACACAAGCATATGCCCTTAAGCTTGTAAATATAGGATGTCACAAGTGAAAGTTCAACCTTTTACTTCAACGTCCACAAACCAAATCTTTAATTAAATGTTAACTAACTCACTGCATTGTCATGTTGTGATATAATTTGTCAACACTTTGCTATAAACATATATATTTCAAATCTTATTTACAACCTACCTCTAGTAGGTCCTTGCTTATTTATCAACCCTATTTACATACCTACCTTAATTACCTTTGACCCTACCAACCTACCTAGGACCCATGCACCTTAGTCCCTACTACCATAATATATCCGATGTTATCATGTACATTTCCAAACCATATTAGTTGCAATGAATAATCAAACAGGTGACTAAAGGGATTTTAGGGGACTATTTGGATGGAAAAAGTCAAAGAATCATCTAAGTGATAAAAAATGCACACCATTAATTGCAAACTAGTTACATACACAATTGCTGAGCTCCAAAAACATGATTTGGCAAAAATGTAATTGCAAGAAAATGTCAACACAATTACAAATAATAACCAATTACATGTAGTTGCAAATGACGATTTTATTATTATTATAATAATATTGTAGAGATTTTGTAACTAGACTTGCATGAAAGTGGAAAGCATTTTGCTAAGGTACATTGGTGGTGATGATGATGAGCAAAATGCACATGGGGAATTTGAAAAAGAAAGGCAATGCTTGGAACTTTACAACAAGAATTTCCCCCACGTGTGCATATTACAAGGTGAACAATAACAATTCTATAGATCTTGCTTAGATCTAAATTGTGAGATGCGTAATTTATAATCATGAAATGATTGGTTTAAAAATTTTGGCCTTAGACATTAGGTGCAAAAAATAACTCATTACTTATCACAAGTCAAATTGCATAACAAGCATGGAAAAACATGTAAAGATGGAACACAATTTCCACATGAGAAATATTTAGAAGAGCTAACAAATCGTCCTTGAGGTTCATTTGATCATGAAATAGCCAATAAGTGGCCACATGCAACCCCAAGTGCCACCTTTGGTTTTTGTCCTTCTACAAATTAGTTCAAGAAAGATCATGAAACACAAATTAATTTTTTTGAAAAATGTTTGTGATTAAAGGGTTCTTGCTAATGAAGAATATTGAATGCATTTTAGCTTCATGGATTGGCATATAGCTTGTGCCTAATGATGGTGTTTCCATTCAGAAAAATGTTGGCCAATAAGTTCTACCAACATTGGCATAAAAACATTGATTACATCTATGCAACATGCATTAGCCACATGCTTGTCACCCACATGCACATTTGATCTTTAATGTCAAAAGGGACACATGATGTGTTTGTTGTTGTTGTGAACTTTCTCCCAATCAACTAATATCTATTTGACTATTAATTTATTTGAAACAACTAACACTAGTGGTGTAGCTAGGGCTCCCAAATTGTAGGAGCTTCTTGACATATAATATTTTCCTTACTCATAAGATTTTCACTTGTGCAAGTGATTAATCAAACTCAATGTAATTTCATGTAACAACTTAAGCATGCACTATCAAAGGCTTGTTAATATATCACTACATATGACAAAGTAGCTCATGAATTGAATCACACATGTATCAAGGTTGTTCAAGCTACAATGTATTACTTGTTCCCAAAAATCTAGCAAAGGGAGGCAAACATGGGAAAAAAGTTGCATAGATTATAGATTGAGCCTAGAAAATTGAATATGTTAAGTGAAGACGAACATGACTATAATTGAAACTGTCTAATTTAATTTTCGTGCGACATGATATGACTTAACATGTATGTCAAGTGGGGGAACATTAAAAAATGCCCAAAGCTTGATTCATGATTGAAACTTGTGTAAAAAATATAATTAATTGATTATTAGGTGATTTTAATTCTTTCCATTATTGTTTTTAGGCTTGTGAGTCAAAATTGTTATTTCATGATGCATTGACATTTCAAAATGCCATTGCATTATGTTACAATCAACAAATTATAGCATTGTAAAATTATGTACATTCTCCAAGAACTTGGATACTTTGTGAAACTATGGTCAAAATTAGTCACCAATTGTGACTAGTTGCATTTTGAATTAGAGTTGTGGGCATTGCCTCCTTGGTGATGCACAACAATTTATAAATACACCACATATATTTTAAGCATATTCTCATAATGAATTATAGGCACCTTATTTACATTTAAGTAAATTTACATTTATTTATTTTCAATAAGTTGCACCTTACATTTTATTGCAAACCATTTGGATTAAAATGGAAGTGACCTCCCTAGTAGTCTTTCTACCTTTCATCTATTTTTTGCATGGATTTGGTAGGAAAAATGTTCATAATATGTTGGTTTGTTGTTGGATCACACATTGAAAAACATGCACTTGGTCATGAGCAAGGTATGTGGGTCATGAAAATATTGCACTCTAGTTGTTAAACGTGATGAACACCTCATTGAAGCTTACAAGCCATTAATACCCAATATGGTTGAATCGTCTCAAGAATCTACCTCAAATGTGAATTACCAAGATTTGTTTTAAACCACATAAAAAAATGCAAACATTTTAGAAAATCATGTGTCAAGAAAGTTAGATGTGTTTTGTTGTTATTATGTTGATTTAAACAAGTGCAAGTATGTATTGACTTGGTGAAACATAAAATAACACAAATTTGACACCATTGGTTTGTTAGCCAAATTGGTTTTTGGCACTTGGCTAGCCATTGATCAAATTATTTTCTTCCATTGTTGAAATTTTCATTACATTTCATAGACATGTTTTTAAACTAACAAGACAAAGTGATTTAAAAATAAAAATAAACCATTTGATCCACCCAAAGATTCTTGAAACCTTCAATTGATGTCTAGATTTGTATGTGAGGTAGAATCAAAATTGAATTTTGAGCTTGACGCAAAAGTTGAGGATGATATGGAGCACAAAGAATTTCCAAATGTTTCTTATACATTTTATTTGATTTCATGATGAAAAACAAAATGATGATTGTGATTTTCAATACAATCTTAAATTGCACAATTCTAGAAATTTACAAGTGTTTACAACTTTCTAATTACATGATTGTGATGTGCAACTAAAGATAAATTAGTGTTGTTGGCATTGTGTTCACAAGTGTGGATGGTGATCATGAAACTACTTAACATGGGCTTTAACAACATGGTGCTTGATGGATCAAACATTAGATATTGGAACATAAGACATGTGAAACATTGTACACATGTAGTTATCATCATCCTAAGGTTGCACTATCTTTTATAACTTGTCATATTTCCTTGTATCCAAATGAAGACAATATGAATAATGGAAACTTAAAGATGTTGAATTGAAAATGGTTAAGTTCTCCAGGCATGTGAAAGAAAGTTGTATGGGTGTGTGTGAACAAAGACGCCACACATCTAAAAGAGATGGATTGTGTTGGGATTGTTGTTGTGCGATGATTGGAGGGCATATGGCATTAAAGCTAGTTTATTATGTTTGATGAGAGGTGGGCATCTAGGAGTGATGAACTTTCAAAGATGGTTGTTATGTGATGGGTAGTGGCCATTTGAGAAAAAACTTAACTCTACCTTGAATATTGTTATGTGATGCATCCAATTGACATTTAAGAGAACATTAGTTGAATTTTGTTTACAGTGTGTGATGAAAGGTGTACATATAAGAGAGTAGTTGGGAGTAAAGCATTGTGTGTCATGGGGTGGTGTAGAATAGAGGAAGTCTTACATGTAATGGAACTATATTTGACAAAATGCCATCGATTTAATTCAAGAGATTCACCTCATTTCTTTCGTTAAGTAGAGGGGTTTAGTAAAGGATAGTTGTTGAATTGTTGTATTCGTTTTAACAAAGCTTGATATATATGTGGGTGTTCTTCAAATCAAATTAAAGAAACCTAAATCATAAGCTATAAATTTCATGTGTGTGAAATGTGACTTATCTATGTGATCAAGAATGTTGTGCATTGAAATCCAGTATAGTCAAATCTATGGACATTTAAGATTTAAGACAATTGGGACAAAGCAAACCAAAATTGAACCGATAAATGGTTTCTCTATGCTTCAAATTTCTTTTATTCAACAAAGTATGGTGAGTTTACCACATGTAGACAATTGTGAGAATTAATCTGAATTAATTCAGAATTGCAATCCATGTTACATAGCTCAAATGTTTAAAGCATGAAAGGCATAAATTTCATAACAATACAATGAACCAAGTCCTTGGTAGGGCAATTGATAAAGAACCGTGATGAAGTCCTTGGCGAAAGATTAGAGCTGTATATCCAAAAAGGTGTTTGTTAAAGAACCATGACATGTATCCAACCTATACCTAGCCATGTTTTTTTGTTAAATAATCACAAAGTGTACCCACCTTCACTAATGACCAAACCCCTAGCCCCCACCTCATATATTGGCAAGGTTGAAGTTTCACAAAAACGAAAAAAAACCCCCAAAACTGGGTGGCTCCTTGAGAGTTTCAAAATTAAAAATTCTTGGACCCGGTTGGTTCTTTATTAAAAAAAAAACAAGAAATCCCAAAGATCTCAAACCAACCGACTCCTTTCACAAAAATCAAATACCCAACCCACACTAGAACAAGGGGTGTGTCACACTTTGGCCTTGCCATTTACATTAAAAGGTATCTTAAGGCAAAAGAAGAGTTATGAAAACTCAAATATTTCACCCCATGCAAAAATGTAGTCTTCAAAAAATCCTCCAAAAGGAACCAAAATCATTCAAGATATTATAACTTTATAACTAATCTCAAGTTTCAACACAAAAGCCAAAATATCATCTCTCAAAAACCCTCATATAAAAAAAATAGACCTATTATTATTACCTAGGGGCCTATAAAAATCCCTTAAGCACTACTATACTCTATAATGAATCTAAACACAATATCCTTGCTTGCCTTGGTAGTAGGCCAATACAGTAAGGCCAACAAACCTAGGTTGAGTTTTTTAGGAGAAGTCCTTGTGGGCTGGAGGGATGGATGGTACAGACTCCAAAGGCAAAGCATGTTGTTGGGTTCCATTATGATGAGCTCATAAGTGAGTGTTTCAGACCTTTTTTTTTGGCAAAGGTGCAAACACTTTGTCAATCAATCACAATTGGTCCACACAAATACTACTAGCCTACTCTGTCTTTGTTATATACCCCAATTCAATCATCAAGGTTGAAGGATCTTTCACCATCTTTCAAACACCAGATTCAGTCTCATGATCCATCATAGGAGTCCATATAGAAGTCCGAGTAATTAATATACATAATGTTCAGTATCAAAACCCTAACTTGTGTTTCAAGTGCTGAAAAAGCACACAGTGAAAAAGGTACTAGAAGTTCGGCATTTTTAATAAGGTCATACCTGAAGTCACCTTGTCTTTGGGCCCTAGTTTGATCCTCTCGCTTAATCTCTGTTTCATCCACATTCAAAGTGAGGGAAATTGGGTATTGTTTCATGGAACTGGGTATCAGTTCAGAACATATATATGCAGGAGCCTATTCTGACAAGGTTCTGATTCAACTAAGAATATGAGGGTCAATGCCCAGGTAATGTAAACTCAAAAAGGGAAGGTGACAAAATTCCCTCAGACCCATTACTTTAGGTGACAAAACTAGTTTGGTTTCCTCATCCCCCTTTTATTTACCTCTCTACTGTTTTCATCCTGTCTTTTCATTTTGTCCCCAGTTTCCAGTACTCTCCTAATAGCCCCAGTTGGGAATACTTTATGGATAACTCTATTACTCCCCACCAAAGTTGTGAGTTGGGAAAAAATACAACAAAATTCCACAACATACCAGGCACAAATTTGAGGTTTGGATCCTTCCATTTGCATCCTCCCATTCTCCAAATTAGAGTTGCCAGCCTTGAAGAGCTTAGAGCTAGGTAGCAACAGCTCATTGTGAATTCCATTCAAACATGTCAAAAATTGCATACTCAAATCAAAAGCTGCTGGACACCATTTCCTTCAATGTTTGATTACTTGGGCATCTACCTATATTGCCAAACATGGATGGTGGGTACATGCTATATTAACAACTAACAACCAATCACTAATAGCCATTTTTTTACCTCACATATAGTAGGTCATATTTTTACTTGCCTGAGATCACTGTCTGGCTCCCTGATTTGGACACCCAAAGGTGAGATTCTCCTTTGCTTTTGAAGCAAACCAGAATCCTCTGAAGAGTAAGAGACGCTCTTCAATAATTAGATAGCACTAGCTCAAGTTCAAAAACACACATTCAGGTCAGGTTCATAGTAAGTCCATACCATTGGGGTCAGGCATTGCATACTTATACTTGGTTTTTGTAGTTTGTGACGCAGCACAGGTTGTGATCATCCATAATGTGATTTAGCCAAATTTGTTTACAATCTTGGTGATTTAGGCCCCCAAAAAAAGTCTAAATTTGGCTATCAGAAACCCAGAAAAGCACTGATTTATTGCCAGTTTGAAAAAAACTCTCAGACAAATCATCCCAATTTCCAAATTGCAGAAACCGGATCAGATTACAGGACCAAAAGGAATGACAGTTCTTTTTATGGAATTACAAGGGAAAATATTCCAAAGTTCCAGATCCTTGCCAAAATCCACCCATTGCAGATCACACATTTTCTTAAGAGTTCATCCACAGTGGTTGGAGCTCAGTAGAGCAAAATAGAGCTAAACAGTTGCAAAATTACAAAGAAACTGTGACCCACTAGGAGATGAAACTCACCACTTTATTGCACCATGTTGCAATGGTGTACTAATGTACCATGCATTCTCACATGCCCAGATGGAGTTGCATTCCTGGCAACGGAAAGACCATGTCATCTACAGTGGGGAAACTGCAAAAGTTGACATAAGAACACACTTGCTAATAGCAGATCAGATAAAAGAAGTATACTTGATCAGGATCATGATACAGAGCAGAAATCAGTAGCTTAAAATAAGTTCTCCTTTCTTTTGATGCTCACTTTTCAAAGGTTTACAAATCTCTATAAACTGACCAATTTGAAGACTGTCACCGCATTTGGGTAGAGCTTACTGATCTACCAAATTATCAATTCAAATCACTAGCTTAGCTTCACTGGATTGAATTTTAACCTTTAGTCTGTCTGCAGGCTGTCTTATCAGCTCACACAGACCACATTCCTATTGGACTCCCCTCTTTCTCTTGCTGCAATTATCTATCTTTGCAGGGAAAAAAAAAATGATATGTATTTTACAAAGATGTTACAGGGAGGGCTTCAAAACAACTATTCCTTTGATTTTAAGGCCAGAGGTTTGTAAGAATATCAGTGAAAGGGTTAAGAGCACGTAGGCAGGGACAACTCAAGAACCCAACTAACAACTTCTTGTAACAAGTTGAAACCATGGTAGATTGCAATGTTAAGGAACACGCGCATTCTTTCCAGGAAATCAGTGGCATTATCAGTGCATTTGAAGGCTCCTGCGCAAGAGCATTGCTCTGCCAAGTGTGATGCTTTCACCTGATGACACCCAGCACCAGCACACATTAGGATATCCAAAGGGGTACAGATACTGCCTTGAAGCAGGGCTGCCAGTGTCTTCTGCAGGACCTGACAGAGCAACTGACTGAAAGTGGTTTCAAATCTGATTTGTCCTATCCCTCACATTCCTCCCTCCTGCCTCCTTTTTGGGTTCAAATTTGAACTAGTTCAAAGACTGATGATGCTATGGTGTACCTGGCAACATTTGGAGCAGACAAGATCCTGGAGATGGAAAAGACGTTCACGCTGACGAACAATTTGGAGCAAAGTATTTTCAATCCATGAACGATCGTAAGGTTGACCACACTGAGGTATCACACACCGCCAATCATGTTCTAACAACGCAGCATCACGACATAGATCCAGATCCCTGCGATCATTACAATAGCTGTTCCCATCCACACCCAGTATTCTCACCCAGTGTAAGTAACCAGATTTGGGCACACCCCCTTCCTCTTCAGTTGTTAAGCCTGTTTCACCTAAACCAAGGACATTTTCCAAGGTGTCTGCAGAGAATACGAGTTTCTGTTCTTTGCATGCAAATCAACATCAATAGACATTTGGGCAATTTTCAGTTTTTCAAATAGGGCTACCAACTCTGGACATCCTGATTCCTGGGATCTGTGAGCTGTTGATTGAATGGTAATTGAACTTTGTCCCATCGGGTACACAAGGCTTAGCTTATGCATTGTACATATTGTACAGTTGGGCATCTGAGCTTGGACTGAGTGTTGACAAATTTTAACTTTCATTCCTCTCTGCAACATTAGTAAAAGCTACCATTGCCATCTTCGGCATGGATGCATCTTCAAAGAAAAAGCCTGCCTACTATCCGGTATAATAGGAGTTCAAATTTTCAGAGGCACATTATCAAGACCTGGAGCAAAATTTCAAGAACACATTTTGATGTGACAACATGAGAGAAGAAAAAGCATACCTGCAAATGACATTGGGAAGGGTGAAAGACAGACATGGATCTTTGAATTCTGCCTCAGCAGAAAACTCACGGACATGTACCAACTTTAGCAAGTTCTTCCTCATAATCTGCAAATACAAAAGTGCAGAAATTAAGCATCTCCTTCCTCTACATAAGGCTTTCCAGATTTTGGGTCACACAAGCTTGTAGACTTGAAAGGCAAAAGCAGGAAAATCTGAGAGCTGGTGGACATATAGCAGGAGAACTTGCCATCCTTAACAAGTTCACTAAGCTAAGAGTCCTAAGAAACATGGCCACCTCATTGGGGTAGCACAAAACTCATCTTTTTGAGAGACCTGAATCTTTCCAAAATGAGAGAGCCAAAAGATCTGGACATACCAAGACATTGTGTTGGACACGGTTGTCAAGTGCAAGAACTGCACACACATGCTTGATAAATTCAAGGGCAACATCCCCCATTACCAAGTGTGAGCCAGCCAGTTTTGGAAACTCACGGGCAAGTTGAAGCTCAGGATCATCCACATCTATCCTTCTAGAAAGCATGTGCTTTTGCAAGTCCCTCACTATCCTCAATAATTTGTCTGTGAAGTAAGATGCAATCTGAAACAAACCCATCACATGAACACATCATGCAATAATCAGGTCATTGTTTCATTTGGTGCTTGATGGACTTTCCTGGTTTGGGGGCTCAGAGTAGGCTGTAAGAGAGTTTGTACAATTCACTATGAACTTTGAAAGAGATTGCAGGAGCTGCCTGTGAGCAGAAGTCAAAGAAATAGTAGGGAGTTTGACCTGATGTTTGAGATAAGCAGTCTCTTGTGCTTCAATGTCGGATGCAGCAGAGACTGTTACAGAGGGTGTGCAAAAATTGGACCCAGCAGCTAGAGCCTCAGCACGTTGGATAGCTTGCTCTTGTGAATGTTTCCAAGGGATGTAAACAAACTCAGATACAATCACCAGAAAGTAATCCTGCACACAATAGCAAGCTTGTTAATTATGTCTCAGTGTGAGGACCATGTCTTTCAAACCTCAGGATCAAAAGGCACATATGAGAAAAAGACGTTCTCTGAAAGGTACACTACACTATCTCCTGCCAGAGCATGTTTTACAAGTAAAGTTGTTCTATTGATCCAAGGAAGCACCAAAAGCAAGCAAAACAAATCACTTTTCTTAAGAAAAGATACACCTCAAGTTCAGCTAGTCTATACCCATTGCCCCCCACCCCCCCCACAATTGACTCGAACAATACCAGTGTGGCCTTGGGGAGATACTCAGCAATATTCCAGTTTGATACAATCTCAGTGGACCCATTTCGTGTTGCGTCTTGGGAGGAGTCAGCAGTTTCTGTTGCATCCAATGGCAGGATATCTTTTGCTTGAACACCTCCATAATTATACTGCATCATATCAAGGTGGAGAAACGGTGTAGAGTCAAGGACTTTCAAGGACTGTTCAAGGACTTTCAAACACTACCCCCAATGCATTATTGATGAACAAAAGAAAGGAGGTTTTCATTTCCCATCTCTCCAGCTACAAAGGTGCAGACTTGTGAAGAGTTTATCTGACTGCATACACAACTCTACTTGTCTCTCCAGCTTGTGAAGGAGGAGCAACCCATAAAAGAGTTTATCTTACTATCTACATGATTCTAATACATCTTTACAAGAAAAAAGTAGTGAGGAGTGCAAGATATTCTACAGACAAAAATCAAGGAAGAAAAACTTGTCATAATCCAATTGAAAAATTCACAGACCTGATCCATGAAAAGAAGCGAATGCCAATAAATCTTCGGCTCCAAGTCTATCCACTCAAACAGCTCCCTGCACAAAAAGGTCTCCCCTTACAACCTTGAGCAGCTTTGCCCAAGGAGGTTTTTGAACCACCAAACAAAGAATTTTCCAAAAAGCTTGGGTCTCACCAAACAGCAATCCCACAGCAGCAAACTTCAGCTGCCTTAGGATTGAAATGAAGCCACAGGTCACATACCTTGTCTTTATGGTTTTGAGAAGGTATTCACAATAGCCTTGGGCAGCCGGGACCTGGAACTTTCCAGTCGCAATAATGATGCGAGAAAAATCAGCAAACACAATGGTTGCTCCCAGCTTCCGCAGCTCTGCAAGTAGCAACGCATACACTTTCTGCATGACCTGCAAACTCGGCCAAAATTCTGAATTATGAGGTGGGAATTATTAGGTACATACAGAAAACTGCAGGATGTTGATTTTTCTGTTAGAACCAAGATGCTCCTCTGCCAAAGATTTCTGAACAGAAATACACCATTGATCAACTCCCTTATTTCAGCAAAGCTTCAATCAATGTGTAATGACTTAGCAATAACTCTGCATGGAAGAAAGTATTCCACTGAAAGAAAACACCTTGTGAAGAATCCGGTGAAGCGCAGGATCATGCAGCTTTGATAGAGGACTGCAAACAAAAGAGAGACAAAACCCAAGTGAATCTCTCCAGGGTTTCCAGGACAGAATCTAGAAAATTGACACAGCAACTACTGGATAAAAGGAAACCTGAGGTCTGACACCCTTAGCTGCGCACAATATATTTTACTGTAGTGGCTGTTCCGAACCTAGGAATAACATCTTTCAACAAGGTCAGAAACAAAAACAAAAAAAAGGAAAGGAAAAAGTCATCTCCTTTATATATATCAGGAAAAACAAAAAAACTCCATGTATTTGAGGAGTGCACCTGCAGAGCCATCGGTATAGGTGCTGCAGTAGGCAATCAGCAAAAACATTTCCTGAGGAAACAGCATCACTAAGCCACCCCTGCACCATATGTTTCAAGACTTGGAAAGCGGGTGCACATGATACAGTTTCATCCCAGCTTGTCTGTACTCCCACTGCACTGGCTGCATCCTGGACATCTGAACTGAAACCTAAGAGAGCTCCACCTTCCATCTCATTCACTTGGCTGCTCTTGAGCAATGCATTTACAGCTAAGTGATGCACCTGCAATCCAAGGCATTTCATCAGATCTCATTGCCTAAGGATTAGACCTGAGCCAGGCTGCACTGAACCATGGATTAGACCTGAGCCAGGGGCAGGTTGTATGCATGATGAGAAGACAACTCTTTAAGAGAAGAAATTGACCTTGAGTTCAATACTGATGCTCCGGTATGCACCTGGATATGTCAGTGCTGGTTGTTGGACCTGCACTAACCAGCACAACACTTGTGTGAGACTTAAAAGGGAAGGAGAAAGAGACAGACAAAACTAGCTGCATATTTAAGTTTCTCAGAAGAAGATCCCAGGGAGAGAAAACCCACCTCGTCAGCAAAGCAGGGTTCATCTTCAGGTATCCCACCAAGGTCTGGCAACCCATCACTTGAGACCCAAAGGACCTGCAGCCAGACAGTAAAGAATTCAAATTTGACATTGCTCTGAGACAAGTGTACACTGAGAACCACTACAAAACTCCCTTGTAGATCAATGCAAATAATCCATGTACAACTACAACAAAATAAACAAGCAGGGAAACTTGCTCCCTTAAAAGCTCAATATTCTCATTGGAAAACAATAGAGGAAAAGTTTACATAAATCTCATACACCAGATAGACCAACACAAGAAGAGCCAAGAGATGTAATTGGACAAAAGAGTAGGACCTGTGAGTGATCACGTAAGGCACGTGCATAAAATGTGTCTGCCGTGAAAAGCAGCCAGTCAGAGTTGAAATTTCCAAGCGGAACCTGCACATGGGGTCAATCGATAAGAACTGGTTCTTCACAATGATGATCTGTGTCCACGGTTGAAGTGAAATCTTTGAGCATTTGCACCACTATGTGACCAATTTCTGATCCAAAAGAATCATATCTGCTCTTAAAACTGACTAGACACCCTGTAAAAATCCTGCTGCAACTTTGTCTAGAGATGCAATACCATACATGTGCATATCGTGACAACGTGATCCTCTCATGTAGCCAGAATGCGCTTGCCGCACATCGCTGCATCGCTACTCTGCCTGCCAGTGGCTGCCACCCAAGTGCCTGTTTCCCCAAAACCCAGCATAAAATTTGTCTTAAAGCATAGCAAATTTCATCACCTCTCCTCTCTTTATCTTATCCCCTCTCCTCTCTTTGTCTCATCTGCTCTCCTCTCATCTTGTCCCCTCACATTCTCCTTAGTCTGGAATATAAGATCTTGGAAAGACATGAAGAAAGCAAGAGTGAGCAAGAGTTGGATCAGTTACAATAAGGAAATAGTTTTGGTGAGTGAGATGATACCAACCTGGTACTGGCTATCACGAGCGTTACATGCAATTTCTACACAAGGGAAATCAGACAGGACTGGGACAGTTGCAATGGTAGAATTCAGGCTTGGGCACTCAACCACTGCAATTGTTGGACCCCTATGCTGATCCCTGCAAACAGAAAGCCATGCCTGCCATGAGTTGCAAAATATGGAAACTCCACAGTGATCAATTCAATAAAGTACCCACTACATAAAAAACAAAAGCGCTTGTTTGGCTGTCAATTGTTTGACATCCACTGCAAAGAATGGATCTTGAGACTTCACCGGTACTCATTCAGTGTTCTTTGTAGGAGCCTTCCAGCATCTGCATTGTTGACAGCATACTCAACCTGTTCAAGAAAACAAAGCCAGGGATGAATCAGCCAGTGCATTGCACATTTATGTCATCTGCAGATTTTTCTTAGCTCAGAATTTCAGACCCACTGACAAAGATTGAAATGGTTCCCAATGGCACTGGTCTCAATAGAATGTGCCAACAGAACCCATAATTGTGAAGGCTGTTACTAGCATGGTTTGAGGCCAGGGAACTGCTGCAAAGTAAAGCAGCTTACTTTGCAAGAAACTTCAGAATTGTCTGCTTTGGGTTGATCTTGGCTGCGGACAGCATTCTGGAACTGGCGCTCCAACTGGGCTGCAGCAATTTCACGGTTATTGAAAGGGTTCACCACCACAACCAATATCTTTGTTGCTGCTGGCATATAAAGAGCATAGATTCCTCTGTTGTCCATTGAGCTGCAACCCGAGTTTTGTTCCACTATGTCAGGAAGTTTCATAGAGGGCAGTGGGAACACCTTTCAAAAATCTGAAATAAAACATTTTTGCTAAGTTACATTCTGACAAAAGAAAAAAAGGCAAAATCTCTAGAGGGAGATGAGACTCAGGTTTATTATTGCACAATGGGCTTCAAAGTCCTGGGAGAACAACAGCATCAACACTAGAGAAACCTAATAAAATCCAAGGAAGAAAAGTAGTTTCTGCAAACACAAGACACCAGACTCTATAAACATGATGAAGCTAAAATGGAAGCAACCTGTGGTAAAGAAAGAAAAAAGAGAGGTTGTTGATGAGATATGGGCACTCTGTAGTTGTCTTCATGCACAGTTCATTTAGAGACCATCCCTGTTTTATGGTCCTATTCCGAGCTTTTGGATCCACCATGCACACACAGCCTAGCTGCAGTAATGCATGCAATGCTAGTGGGAGCTTTGTCTCATATACACCCTGTTCCCATCCAAGTACGACACAAGAAGTTGTGGAATTACAAGCAGAACAAAGAATTAGAGAAGACCTCACACATGCACGCATGCACACACACACACATATCTGGCTTTCTTGGCTAGCAAGGTGTGGAGAAGTGTGTCACCAGGAACATACTTCAACTTCAGGATCTGCTAGATGTGCAGCCAACATTCGACCTGCATCCTTGAACTGCTTCTCATCTATCACCACCTGCACAAGCCAAGTTCCCACCATCTGGTCAGTATGACTCTCTCTCTCTCTCTCTCGCTGTGCTTTTCAGAGACCTCTGAATCTGATATCCTGCTCATCAGACTGAAATCAATGCTTTACAGATGTTGTAATTGGCATAGTAATCTACTCATCTCCTGCTTCAAAGACTCAGTCTCTGCCATTCAGGAGCAAAGATACCATCATGGGTCAGAGGTCAATCTCCCAACCCTGGCTCATCAAAATGAAGTCAGTCAGTGCCTTTTGAGTCCAAGAACAGGATTACAACCACACAGTGCAACAGACCTCAATAAGATTGAAGGATTGCCGTCCATGGGGCAGCACACGATTGACTCGTGCACCTGGGTACTCCTCAGTGTTGGGTGCCCGTGTGTTGAGATAAAACACACGTGGCACTTGTACAGGTACCTTATACATGTTGCCATCAGACAGCACCCAGGCTGAGAATTCCCCAGGCCTCTGGGAAGGAGTCAAATGCAAGATCTGCCAAGGGCAAACCCAATAAGTGCAATGAGATTCCAATATCCAAAGATACAAGATTACAGAAAACACATGCATCCTCAGATTTCATAATCCAGGTCCCTGCTGATAGCTTCCAGGAGAAAATTCAAATCACTCCTGCATGTCATCAGACATTTTCCACACAGCTCATATTTGCAGAAACTGCTCACACCTGCCAATGGGAGTGAGTAAGTGCAGCTTCTTGGTTTCTGAAAAAAGCTCCAAGACCAGCCTGTGCCTGTCTCCCAACTTTCCTTGACAAAAATGTCCCAGATGTCCCCTCTTGATGCCCACCACTGTCTTGTTCAAAATTTTGTCTGTGAAAACATGCCCAATTCAACAGTCAACCCCAATTTGATTCATGAGAAAAGCAGTAGGAATCTTCAAGCTGCATAGTCTAATAGAAGCAACACTCTTCCTACAATCATAACTAAATGTGTCCTGCTTCACATCCTTAAAAAAGCTTCTGAGTTTTTCTGTCAATCCAATCTCATCAACCAAGCAGGTAAGTTGCTAGAGAAATCCTGGGATATGAGATAGACAAACTGCAGGTGGAACTAGATAGAGAAAATGTGATAGAAAACTAGCACCCAGTTATATACCAAAGTACATACACACCTGGAACGCTTTCTATTCTCTCGTATTTCCTTCCACTTTCTTTTCTTATGCTCCAGCCATGCCGAGTAATCCACATTCCTGTCTGGTGTTCTGACTTTAGTGGTTTTTTGTGGTTGTGGTTGATTAGCCATGCCGCTTTCAGAATTGGGTGCAGTAGGAAATCTCACTTCCTTGTTAGTCTCAAATGTGTGGATCATGGGTCTGGGGCCTCCACCCAAACTATTGACCTTGGTGCCAACCATATCCTCAACATCTCCTGCAAGCTCGCTTTCCAAACATTGGTTATGAACTGGCAGCACCTTTGGCCCAAACATGTCTTTCAAGCTCCGTTGCTGATACTTGTCATCTTTCTCTCGAATCTTCTTCCACAGCCATTCTGGATGAGGAACCCTTGGAACCGGATTGACCACCTACAATTCGTGATTGAGAAAGATATGGCTGATCAGGTCTTCAGAAATCTTGAGAGCTGAGTTGCCTTATGATGAAGATTGGTTGCTAAAGAGTGAATCCATCTGGGAAAAAAAAAGGAGGACATCATCGTATGGAAAAAGAATCTGTAATTTCTTTACCTTTTGCATGGCTGCAGGAATTGTAATAATCTTTTGGATAGCAGAGCTGAGACGCTGGCGATAGTAACCCCAATCCACAATCGAGCGAACTGCCACATCTGCAGAACACTTGCACCATTTCCGTACAAACGTCCTCATGACATCTGCAACCCACAAAGCATACACTTTGCATCAGCAACTTGCTTGAAACGAAGAAAAGAATGCCATATTTTCTGTACTGGACTTTTTTGCTTTCATCTCCAACCCTCTGAGACACTATACTGCTTTTCTGGGAGCACAAGATACTGAAGTCTTGTGTGTGTGTCTTCTGTGAACCCATTTTCCAGGTACTAGCTTATCCTTATCTGGTTCTGTGCATCTTGCAGGTTTCCTTGTACTCGTTGTACTGATTCCAGCCTTTTGAGACAAAGTATATGATCCAGATTCTAACTGTGAAGATCCCATTGCAGCATGTGATTGTTCTGTGAGGTAGTGATGACTGATGTACCAGGATCAGTCTCGAAGATTGCCACTGGAATTGCACGCTCACTTACAGGTGCACCCTGCAAAATGCAACAATTCACACACAATAAATCACAGGATCTAGCTTGCAATTCCAACAGACCACATTTCAAAATTAGCTCCCCTGTCCTCACGTTTTGCCAGAAATGGGTTCAGCACAAGACTTCTTGCATTTTTGCAAGACTGTCCTGTGAATAGATTCAGATGAACCAACTGCTAGAACCAAAAGAGAATGACAACGGGTATATGGAAAATGAATAATAAGACCTCACAAACATCAGTAATTGCATCACTGGGGGACAGGCATCTGTCAGGGATAGGCAGCAGGGGTGGAACTCCAAATGGTCAAGCAAGAAGGTGTGGCAAAAGGGAAAAACCTGTGGGTCTCGAGCAACAACATAGCGGCAGCTTAGCCCTTTGTCCTTCACCATCTCATCCCCGAGGAAGTCGGCCAGACGACGAGCCGTTGTGGTTGCACAGGATTTCCTTTCACCATAGTCTTCTAAGGACTTGCTCATGGTGCTTGATTCCGAGATATAGTCCAGGAGCTCTCCATCTGCAATGTCTATACCTTGGTTCTGTAACACATTGTCAGACGCTTGAATGCTTTACAACTTCCTATTCGGTTTATACCTTACAATAATGGCCATATTCACTAAGGAGGCAGTTGTTTTGGGTTTGTGATAGGGACTCACCTCGAGCAAGTCCAGCCACCGATCAGCAACAGCAGCAACAGCAGCATAGCACTCCTCCAGAGTTTCTCCTTGAAGAAAATTTTCAAACACCTCAGCCTATCAACAACAACAAACAGTGGACATCCTCAATCACTCACCACAAGACTCCCAGAAAACACTCTTTCCTGATGACTCAAACCAGACACATTTAGTGAGTGACTTAAACTGCAGTTGAACAAGGTAATACTGACCTGAATCTTCAATGAGATGCTACATTTGCTCTCTTCTAATCTTCATCCTGACCATGTTTGGAATCCTCCAACCAGGAGGTACCAAGATAATCAATCAAGAGAGAGAGAGAGAGTCAGTTCACCTGAAACACTTTGATCAGCTTGAGCTCTCCACGCCGTTTGATTTCAAAGCCTTTCAGCTCAGCCAGGGTACCATCATCATTGAACACAGCATAACGCTTCTTAAGAAGCACCCCTTCTTCTTTTGATGCTGGTAAAATCATAGCCTGCAGTGTGAGACAACCCAGTTGCTGCAAATTGCTCAAAACTGATTTCTTCATCAACCAAGACAAACATAGAGAACCACTTCAAGGATTGGACTCTGCTACAAATTTCACTGATTTGAGTTTGTGAAATCAAACCCACCCAATGAGAATACAAATATTTTGTAAACTTTTTTTTAAAAATCATGATAGGTTTGTATTTCAATGTGTGGTATCTGCAAGGTTTTGTGCCTCTGACCACAGACAGACAGAGCAAAACAAAATAGAAATAAATCTGATAAAAGTAGCTGAGCAGAAACAACCCACCTTGTAAGGCCCATCAACCTCAAACTCAATAGAACACTCACTAGTAGTCTCATATGTTCGCTGCAAGTTGTCCACCAGTGTCTATAGAACCACACCCTTACAATATCATCAAAAGCCATACATGGAGGGTTAAGCTTCACAACTGCTGTCATGGGCATTTCTTGTCCTCCACCCATGGACTGGTTTTTTGCTGCATGAAAACAGCTTGTAATCCACACAGAGAAGGACGTAAAACAGCTTGTAACCCACACAGAGAGGGACGCATAACAGCTTGTAATCCACACACAGGGATGACCAAAAAGATACCTGGTATTGGTCATTGGTGTTTTTCAGAGCAACATCGACATTAAGCATCACACATGGGTACGAGATTGTGATCTTTTTCTTCACATCCCTGGCACAATTTTGATCAAGTACATAGTTGTAAGCCAATGGTAAGTGGTAACAGATTTGTGCTTCTGGGAGAATTGTCATCATTCAAAGACATTGCACTGACCAGTCCGGATTTGCACATGGGTGCTACGAGAAGGTGCCCTGGTGGGGAGAAAAACTTTGAAACAGACCTTCTGGAAAACTCCAAAGAATTATCAAGGTGGAATATATAGTACAATGTTCAAATAAGTAAGCAAGAACACAGGGCACCATAGTTTGTACTTGGTCTTGAAAGTAAAGCTTTCAGGAAACGATGCCGGCAAAGCACACCAGATTCCATCTGTGTCAAGTTCAAGTGGCTTCCCAATCTGCTCAACTAGAATGCGAGCATTCTGTATGATCTTTGCACCTGTGTAGGTCACCACTCCTGCCATCTCCATAGAGTACCAACGGGCACCCCTGCAAAGCAAAAGCTTTGGATTTTTAAGTCAGTTGAATTAGATGCACAACAATGTTGTGAGATTTGTCTGCTTGCATATACAAGAACACAGAAGAGAAAAACACAAGCAGGCAAAACCAAATCCTTTACACAGAAAAAATACACACAAAGAGTTTCCAACAGCTTCTGCCACCAGGGTCATCAGGCATGGCAGGTGCAAAAAGCTAGATATAAACTCTCCTGAGGTTCCTGGTCCATGAACAGGCTCATTCTTGTGTGAAGATGCAAAGGATTGATGAGGTGTCCAAGATGCTTACTTGCGCATAACATATCCATAGAATGAGTTGAGTATGCACTTATGTGCCAACTGCAATGAGTCATAGAGTACCACCATATCCTGCCAGGAACATTTGAGAAATAAATTAGAAGAATATGTCTATGTTCCTTCCATTTGCTTCTTAGTCATGCCTTCTATTCCTTCACTCATTTGCATTTTCTTTCATGATCCCTTTTGTGCAAAAACCCATTGCAATTGTCAGAAGCATCATTATTCCTACCTGAGCTTCTTGGACCTTAATTGGATTGCCACCAGCCTTGGCATCTGAGAGCTTTCCCTTCCACACCTTATTGAGTCCTTTATACTCATACCGTCGATCTCGGAAACTGCAATACCATGGTAGAAAGACCACCCACCCCCACAGAAAAACTCTGAGAGTTTGTAGCAGGCGATGATATCCCAAGCCCCAAAACTAGTTTTTCTCAAGATACTATTCAAAGTGCTGATGAGGTCTGTATAAATCTAATGTGACTTGAAAAAGGAGTCTGGAGAGGGGGAAAATTAATAATAATAATTCCCTTCTTGACGCTCAACCACCTGTGACCAATAGCATCAAAATAGAGCATGTTGTTGATGTGTGTCTTCACAATAACTATGAAAGATAAAAGAGGCAGGAAAAAAAAACCAATTACTCACCTCCGAACAGTGTCCACATAGAACGGATTCTCACGCATGCATATGCTAGCTGTCCGAATATCTGTGGTTGGTTTATCCAGCACACGCTTGTATACCTGTTGTCACTTGACTCTCAGTCCTTGGAATGAAAACCATAGTTATGAAAACATTTACAGAGAAATCTTCACAACAATGATTTGAAGATAACATGACAATGAAGTGCAGTCATGAAACAGTACAAACAAAATTTAAACCAATGTGTCAACCCAAACTCAGGAAGGGAGGGAGAGAATTGCAAAGAGAAGACAGGTGGAAAAAAAAAAACCTTCTGACAGTACTTCTTTAACCGGTCTTTAAGCTTTGCTTGCTGCTCATCCTTGGGAAGGTCTCGGAAAAATCGAGGTAATCCTCCCTCACTACTGGGATGGAACTGTTCGGACTCAATTTGGTTCTTCAGGTGGTTGTATTCACTGTCATCACTTCCACTTCCTCTGGTTAATGCAACAGAAATCATACACAGATTCTGGAAGCCTTTGGGGCACCAGTTTTCCTTTAGTCAAATCACAGGTGTGTGTGACCCAAAACCTGTGACCCAAGGAAAATGAAAAGCCAGGGATGGGGGTTGACCTGCGTTTAGCTGAATAGGTTTCCCCTCTCCAAACCCATTCCATTTGCCGCAGGCAGGTCTTTCCAGGCCGATTGAAGTCGCATGCCGCACAGACATCATCAGTCACAATAGAAGGAGGCTGCCAGCCAGCCAGCCAGCAATTTCACAATGTAAGTCCTTTAAGAAGATTTACTTGGCTTAAACATTGGACTCTGCATCTGTCAGGTTTCAAGACAAGCATGGCTAAATGCATAACCCAGGGCAGTTAGAGGAAAGGGGATCCAGACACACCTGAAGGCGGTTGGTGAGAATGATATTTGGATACATGGCAGCAACATCCAAGTGATAAATAACTGGCTTCTCTTCTCTATTGGGTGCATCACGCAGGATCTCAAGCTGACACAGAAATTATTAGCCAACACTCACTCAATCAGCAAATCACTGGAAGGAACAATGCACCCAAATTATGGTTAGCAAGATTAAAACTTTTTTTCTTTTGACTGTTGGCAAGAACAAAACATGTTTGACTATGTAAAGGAAAGAGAACAAGGAAGAGAGCAGCAAAGGAACTACTTTGTGCTTGATTTCTTCCTTGACATCATCATAGTTTGTCACTGAGTCAAGCCCCATTTTGCCCTCCTCAACAATCGCATAATGCAGATCACGATCTAGGTGATCTATGAGTTGCTGCAACCATCAGTGAGATGGGGTTCAATCACTTTTTAAGCATAGAGTCACAAGCCACTGCTGGTAAACAGCACTAGAACCCAACAGAAAGAACCAAGTTGTCAAGAAAACCAAACACACACCAGCAGTACCATGCTTCACTTCGATGTAAATGATGTGCATGTCTGGCTCATGATGACAGCCCTACCCAAGTTTCCACCATTACTGGAGAAAGGAAATTGTACCTGATAAGCTTCAGGCACAAGGCGAAAGCGTGTCGGCAGATCCGAGCGAAAGACACCACTCTCCAAGCACTCCACATGGCCTCCAATGTAGGTTTCACTTTCGAGAACTCGTCCATTGTAGACCTTGTCTTGTTCAGACTTGTACTTATTGGGACATATGATGTTCCCTTTATACGCCTGGAAAAACACTAATTATCAGGCTGGTTGTACCTGGAAGAGATCTGAATGCACTCTCCTGTCCTGCTCTCTTTGCAGACTTTGTGATCAATTTTTTCCCAAGTACAACAGGTTGTCCACCCACCAGCTCTTTAGAGCTACTGGGGATGCTCTAGAACATGTGTATTTGTATAGTGGGTTGTCCTTTTCTTCTTCTTTAGCAAGTGAACATGGAGGAATTTCCATCCATAAGAGCATCAAATCAGAGTCTATATGACAAAACTTCAACAAATGCATTACACAAGCACGATGTTTGAGAAGAGAGCTTCTTAAGGAAGAGAAAGAAAGACGGATGCTAACTGAGAAGAATCAAAACACTCACTTGAACTGTTAGTAGCATCTCGCAGAGTGTCCCTGATCCCTTTCGCAGAACTTCATCTGGCCGCATTGGGATGATTGTGGCTAAAGAAAAGATGAACGGGTGTACATACGTCATGTATAGATAGTAGGTCGAGACAGCATCGGACACAGAATAGGAGGCCATTGTCTGTATCCAGCAAGTTCAAAGGTCATTGGAAGAAGATGGACCAGATGGACCACAACATTATGCATGGAAGCTGCAGTTCTCTCCCTCTGCAGTTCTCTCCCTCACTCTCTTCCCACTTTCTTACAAGCTGGCTGCAGACCTTTGGGAACAAAACTTAGTATAACAGCAGTTATGCTTCATACCCTCCTCACATGGAAAGAAAAAAGTGGTGATCATGGAGCAGCAGCCACTATTCAAGACTGGAGGAACTGACAACAGTATGCAGAGAATCATGAATTGTGGAGAAACCTGAGGTTCTTCAACAGCTTTGCGAACCATGTCTTCAGGATTGACCTCCAAAGGGTCATAGCCCAACTTAGCCTTAGTAACTGCCTGTCATGCACATTGCCAGAATGACTGATATGAGAACTATAACTTCGTTATATTGACAACCCAACCAACAATTCAGGAAGATTGGACAACAGAAAGGACCCTTGTGGAACATAAAGACAAACAATCCTGAAGATTTTATGAATCCCATGTAAGAGTGGAATGGAAAAAGAGAGAGAGCGTACCTTGAGGCCTTGGCTCCCCTGTGGCAGATAACTGTCACGTTTCACCCAAGCAAAGCAATCCAAATGGCAAGCAAATCTACTTAAGCATTCCCCCTGCTGAGCATCACACCGGAAGCCTATCTCCTGTTTGTCAAAAAGCCAAAGTGTAAGGTTCACAACAACAAGCAGTCATTGCCTTTTTTCTGGAGCAAGAATCACCAACACCAAATGCTAGTGGCAGTTTGATGTGACATGGAATGATGAATCCCAACTTTCAACTCTGATTAGAGAAAGCAGGATTCATTCTCTGATCGATTCTTTTGGTGTTGTTTGTTCACAAATCAAACTGCTTCCCCCAATCCTCCTTCTAGGCAAAAGCCACACTGTGAAGATCGAAGCAAAGATAAGGGTGGTTACTCACATCATGCATTCTCATCCCATGATGAAGGGCACGTTGCTCAATGAAAGGCCAATCAAAGAAGTCACCATTGTAGGTGACATATATACCCGGCTTCACTTCTCGCATGTGTGAAAACCAGCTCACAAGGAGTTCCTTCTGCAAAACATTGGACCTTCAAACTTACTGAAGCCATATGTGAAACTTCCCAGTTTCGGTTCTCACCTATGAATAAAAAAACTACATTTATGATCCTTATATGTCAACTGGGTAGTTTCTAAGCTATACTGTTCCAAACATAATCAAACCAATGCCTCTATCAACACCCATCTTGAGCAGTGATTGCAAAGCTCATCACCTCCTGTGTAACATTGGTGACTTTGAAGTGGCCTTCGAATTCGGGCTTAGGTGTGTACTCCAGGTCTTCAATGTCCTGACCTACACACTACATCCACAACCAACTCATCATGAGAAATTGAGTCTTCCCTTGAGGGGGGCAGGCGAAATTGATTGTGATTTGCAATCAAGGTTCCATGCAGCAGTTTCCAACATCACATTTTGTTTCTCAAAATAAGAGACCAAGAAGCCTGATCACATCACACACAGCTCTTCAAGAGAGATCTTTCGTCAGAGAGTGAGTGAGTGAGTGAATGAGTGAGTTGGGCTAACCTCTCGGTTGATAATGAGGTAACCCTGACCATCAATCATATACGAAATCATCATTACACTGTCGTAAGATGCATCTGGGAACTTGAGAGGAAGCTTGGTGGTCTCAATGTCAAAGGCACACACTCGCACCTCTGCACGTTGCAGCAGATCTGTTCTTCTTTCCAGTCTTGTTTGGGAGGCCTCCATCCTCACCATATACCACAAACCACATCTGATATCTGTTGAGCAGCAGCATCATGTACACAGTTCAGAAAATTGGACCCATCTCCAAACTCAACCCTCTCTATGGTTGCTTGTTTATCCAGCCAGCCGTTTTTTACAGGAAACTGCTTTGTCAGATAGAAAGAAACTCAAGAAACATACGTGTAGCAGCACCAACCATTGTCAATAGCAAAGCGCACATGATATGGTACATCATACTCGCGCATCTCCAGGATGAAGTCAACGTAGTCCTGTATCTTTCCTGTAACTTGCTTGGTGCTGCTTACTCCAACCAGAGACATAAGACACTATTATCATACATATATTTTACAAAGAAACAAGCAAGTTATGCAACAAAAGGGTTTTTTTGCAACCTCCCTCTGGTACCAAAAGTGAAGAAAAGGGGTTTTTCATCTCTCTTTCTCTAACCTCGTCATGCCTTGAAGCAGGGACTCATAGGCTTGGGCTGCATCCAGTTTGGCCCGATTCCTATCCACAATTGGCAGTAGCTCACTCTTCACATTCATGAGCTCCTGGACTGTGTTGAAGCTGACCTTCAAGTAGGAGCGCTGCAGGCCTGAGAGATGATTTTTCTGCAAGAGATGGGAGGAGGACAAAAACCCATTGCCAGAAAGACACAGTTTTGAGAAAGAGTGGCAGTGGACACCCAAAACAAATAAAAACCACTAAATGAATGTAATCAAAATAGAAGAACCAGGAATAAGGAGGACACAACCCACCAATCCCAGATCTTCCTTGCTGACCACTTGAATGTTTGCAATCTGACCCTCATAGCGTCGCCGTAGGTATGCATCAACCTCCAGCTCTGTGTTCTCCTATCATATACCATGAAAAGAGAGAGAGAGAGAGAGAGATATCCATTTCAGCAACAAGCATTTTGTGTAGTTGGTTTTTTTAGCTACAGGAATCTTAAGCCTAAACCTACTTAAAGCCTGCTGCTGCAATTGATGTCCAGCTTCAGCAAATCATGTGAAAAACAGCAATTGCAAAACTCCCTCTTCTTTCTTGACTGCCAAGTTCCTCCCCCACCCATTCAGCAAGCAAATTCTGCTCATCATAAACCTCCCTCAGTGTATTCCATCATCAATCTTTTTCCAACTAGGTGTACCAAAACTCTCTGCAGCTCCTACAAGATCAGATCAGATTTGTTCACCTTGGTTCCAATGTAGAAGTAGGGTGCAAACTTGACTTGCACTTTGAAGGTAGACCCATCCTGAATTCCCAAAAACAGAGCAAATGCATTCTTCAATTTTGTTTTGTGGGTGTCATTGTTTCTTTCTTCTTCTTCTTCTTCACTAGTTTACATCACTACTGCATGAGGACTGAGAAGAATGTGATGGGTGATCTTCATTCCCCCAGAATGTGATGCTGCCATTTGATTTCTTCCCATAGAGGAGGAGCTTGAGCTATTTGCTTCTTCTGCTACTGCTCTTACAATTCCCAATCAACAAGTGGAAGTGTATTTAGGACTTGACACAAACAAACCTGGCACATGAAGTAGAGGTTGACGCAGCTGAAGGTGACATTGTCATTGTCCTGATCCTCCAATGACGACTGCAAAGCAAGCATCGTACCAGAGGAGAATGGTGTCAGAAGCAGACCGTAGATACCTCTCAGAGAGATAGAGAGGGCAAAAACAATGTCATGGAAAAGGATACCGAAGCCATGTTGAGGAGCCAGCCGAGTCGAGGTTCTCCTTCTGAGAAGATGTGAAAACCGAAGCTAGCTTCTAATGCATCCTCCGAAGAGCGCCACACGCGTGATCTCCCCACTCTCCTCACACTACTGTCGTCATTGGGTCGTTGCTTGTCTGTCCCTACGCCTGCGTCTTTCCATCCCCTTCCTACTCCTCCAAACCTTCCTCTTCCTCTTCCTCTTCCTCCTCCTCCTACTCTCACATCCCCCCTCCCCCTGCTTCCCCTTCCCAGCCCCCTCATAGCTAGCTCCCTCAATCGATCTCTCTCCCTCTCCCTCTCTCTCTCTCTGGCTTTCCCGTCTAGTGTTCACAAGTGGGTTCTCGTATCACATTTGTTCATACCCATCGGAGAAGCAAAAAATTGGTTTCTGCGAGGGAGTGAGGGAAGAGAGGGGAGGGGAGGGAACCGACGAAGGAAGGAATTAGGAGACTAACGCTGCAACAAAACTCCTCAACATCTCAGTCTATGAACCAAAAGAGCTGGGGAAAATTCCTTCTCGGATTGTTTGTTGCTCGCCTTCTTCCTTGGGTGTAGAATAAAATGCAAATTCAATGGAGCTGTGAAAATTCCCACCACCCACAAAAAATCAGAACAAGCAAGCGCCGCTGGTTTGTCGCGGCCGCCATCGCTTCTCCCGAGACTTCCTTCTCTTCGCAAAGCTTCTCTCTCTCGCTCGCTTTTCTTTTGCTGTGCTCTCATCTTTCCATTTCCCTCAAGTGCAATTTGAGCAAAAGAATAGTTTCGTACGTAAAAGAGAGACTCTCTCAAAAACCGAGATCTGGTCCCGTTCAGGACCTCAGTTATGGGGACTTGGATTTGGGCGGGAACCAAAAGACGGCACCTCAACTTTTCCCGCGCACAACATATGTCCGCCCCTCCCATCCCTCCGGTTATCAATACCATCATCGGAGATGATAACCGCGGGTATCAAAGAGCCTGAATTCCTCCTGGTATATACCACCGCGGTTACAGAAACATTCGAATGGCCGGTTACCACACACAACCGTGGTTCTCTCCTGGTTTCCACAGGTCAAATGGCCGCCACAGAACCTCCGGTTCCTAAATGAAACCTGATGAACCTCGAATGGTTTGCCCTTTAATGGGACGCGGCGGTTCTATTATTCGGACTTTTGTTCGACTATCCGGACCCGGAGGTTATTCAGAATCAGATACCCGCACAGCACCGGTCCCCACGCGAGTAACCAACCCACCGATCGCCGTGCGATCATATTGGTAACCGGCGGGTCCTATAGTATCCGCCGGGCACAGGCCACCATCCCCCCGCCCCCAACGAGTGATAGAAGGAAAACAGGAATCCCAGAAAGTAAGTAAAAGAAAGGAAGGAAGGCTCGTCTGAAAGTAAAAGAAAATCCCAAAAGGAAAAGAAAAACTGCGTCGCTCCCGTTCACTCCCTCCCTCACTCTTCAGCCTCCCCCGGCCGCTTCTGTTTTGTCGCGAGAACAGGTGGGAAGAAGAAGAAGAAGAAGAAGATAATAGAATTTGGTAAGATGGTAGAGATAGAGAGAGAGATTTTTGAAATATTGTTAAGTTTGTATATTGGGTACAGCGATCAGTTCGAGAATGCTTTCAGACTGCCATATCTAGTACTACTCTGCCTTTGATGGGTTTGTGGCAACATGCATGCATTTTTTCCTTCATGGGTGCACACCACTACAGAAAGAAAGAAAGAAAGAAGAAAGGACAGAGTGTGTGCTTCGGCCTGAAGAGAAAGAGTTTTCACTTTCATGAAGAAGGAAGTTATGTTTGCTTCACTTGGGGATTTAAGGGTTTTGGAGCCTCATCAGAGTTTGTGCAAAAACTGCTGCTGCTGCTGGCAAGTATTTTTGCTGGATGCATCAAATGCTGCTGGTGCTGCTGATCCTGCTGTAATGTTTGTCACTTGGCACAGCAAGCACTTGTGGGTTTGCAAAATCCACGCTTCCGTTCCTCAACACAAATGGCTGGCATTCCTACCTTAGCTATTTGGCAATTGGTTTCGTGAATGAATGTGCTAAGTAGTTAAGAGAACAAGCCTCATCATTCTTGATCATTGTCAGCCTATGCTCATCTTTGTTGCCTTGCACAGCTCATGTAAGCATGGGTTTAGGGTTTAGGGTGACCCTTGTAGATAGACAAAAAAAAAGGAGGAAGGGGCCAACAACAACTCCTAGTGTCTCTTTTCCACTTGAGCAAGTCCAGCGACAGAAAACCTCAAACCTAATTGTACCATGAGAGATTGCATCCTCAAACCTGTTGAGATACTGAAGAAGCTGAATCCTTGGGTAGGTTCTCTTTCAATTCTTTGTCAACCTCGGAAGGAAGAAAAAAATACAAATGCAAACTTCTTGTTGGGTTTCCCCTGTTTGTGTTCTGTGGATGGTGATCTGACTGCAGACTAAAAACACCATCTCCACTTACTAGATGTGGGGTCAAGCACAATTAACAAGCAATTTCAGATTGCAGCAATTCCAGTACCCGAAGATGAGAGAGAGCTTCAGATGGCACTTGTAGTAGTACCAGAGAGCTTTGCACATCATCACAAGTAGAAGAAATCCATGATGATAATGGTGCCACCTGAACTCTCATGGACCTGACTTGCTTGCTCGCGCTGTGCTTGACCAAAGAAATGCCTAACTAGTTCTTCTGGGATTGATTTTCCAACACTCAATGAATCTTTTTGAATGGGTAACTATGTAAAGAATGCAAAATTAGCTGAGAGATCAGCAAGGCAGTCAGAAGGGAGAGTAAGAAAAGTACTCATGAACAGATCATCAATGGGTGCAAGCCGGGCCACTCCCACTAATCGACAATTCCCCTTGGAATCAAGCCTGCTTCCCTGACCTCCTCGAATCTCCCCTTGTGCACTCTCTGTTGTGAGGAGAGTGTTGACTAGAAGGGGTGGTGGTCGGTACAAATTTCCTGCTGAGAAAAAGAATTGTGCTTGGAACCTCATTTCCACCTGCAAAAACAACAAAGACAAAAAAAAAAAAAAAAAACAATTCTCATCAGAGCCATTTTCCTTTGAGTTTTTTGGAGATGGAGAAACATGTCAGACCAAAGCTTCAAAGTTCATTGTGACATAGGTAACCTGTTAGATTTGTGTATTCCTCTCTCTTCTTTGTTCTCTGTATTTCTTGCTTGTTTCTTCTTCTTACTGATTGTGTGTGTCTTCCTGGAGAATAGTGCTTGCTGCAACCTGGTGCAATCTGTTTTAGGGTCTGGATGCAGCAGACTCATGAACTTCTTCACCCACAAGATCAAGGACCTGATGATGCACAAAAGAGCACACAAGGAGGAGGAGGAGAGGAGAGGAGAGGTGCAAGAGGAAGAGATGAAGAAAGAAGCAATCAGGAGGAATGGGTGAGCAAGGAAGAGGGTGAGAAAGAAAGAGACAGAGAGATCATTCATACCTTGCCAGAGGCTTTGTCAATGATGCCCTCAAGTGTTTCAGGGATGACATCAATGCGAAGGGGAGGAGGAAGAGGCACACCCATGAGAGTGGTGGTTTCATAGCCAACAGTAGGAATGTTGATATTTGAGGCTTCGAACTTCACTTGCCAACAACCATCTGGCAACTGAATTGCATGTCCACTGCCTCCACCACCCTCTGCATTGTACACAAAGTCTGGGAACCGTGACACACCTAAGCCACACCCATTATATGTGCGAAGCTCCACCCGACAACCCCCTCCTCCTCCTCCTTGCCTCCTGCATTGCTGCAACCCACATCAATTCTTTTTCTTGCACCCCCCTCTTTCCTTCCTTCCTTCCTTCCTTACTGCATTGCCACAACCAACAACATCAATTCTTCTTGACAACCCATTACCAGATTTCCAATTCTTGACCCACTTCTTATAACAGATTTGATTTTCCGATTCTTGAGCAAGTCTTACAGATAGATTGCAATGCAGTATGTGCTATGTAAGAAGTTCTAAGGGAGTGAATTTTCTTTCTTTCTTCCAGAGAGGAACTTAGCATCCATGATCTTAGCAAGCAGTTGGGTGTACCTGGAATCTATTTCTTCTGCAAGCACAGGAGGCAACAGCAGAGGTAGTGGTGATGGCAAAACTGAGAATGATGTAGTAGTAGTAGAAGAAGCAGCAGTGGCAGCAGCAATAGGCAATACCAAAGCAGCCCAGCGTCTGCTCACTACCACCTTCATAGCGTATCCCAAACTCTCCTCGCTTCCTCCATCATCTTCACCACTTCCTCTTCTGTTTTTTGCTGCTGCTGTAATCCTAGGTTGCATCACTGCTGCTCTACTCACCACCATTCCTGTACCTGTAAGGCTCTGATGCATCATCAACCCCTTTACAGCCATATCTACCCCTCCCCAAAATCACGCACCTCTCTCTCTCTCTCTCTTTCTCTTTGTGTCTGTTTTTTGTCTGTGTGTTTGTGTACGAATCCTGAAGCTTTTGGCTTTCTGGAAGCTTAAATAAATTGGCAGCACTCAGCAGCAGCCATAGCGGGAAACAATTCGTGTGGCGCTGCGAGAAGATAACGGCCTGGAAATGCAAGCGTAGCTGGAAATGCTCTATTTGGTACCCAAGCGTAAAGCAAAATTTCCTTTTTTGCATTTGATTTTTTCTATAAAAGTTTGTTACGGAGAGATCTCTTGAGGAATCCGCGCAGCAGCAGCAGCGAGGAGGAGGAGGAGATCAAAATTCCCACATCCTGATCGCGGCCACAAATCCGCCCGCTCGCGTGGGTCCGCGTGCGCGAGCGAAGAGAGAGCGTTGGATGAGGAAACCGCGCGTGCATGCGTACGTGCGTACGTGCGTGCTACTGCGCTGTTTTTTTTTGGGCTCTCGCCCAAATCCCAGGTGCTGCGTGGATTCGCCTGTCACACAACCACCTGATTGGTCCAAATTGGGCCACAAATCAAGGCAAAGGTCCAGCTGCGCTGCGCGATTTTGGGAGCTGGTAGTAGCCTAGTAGTAAGTAATCACCTTTTTTTTTTCTTTTTTTGGCACAAAATGCCAAAATTAAAAGGAAATATTCTGTTGCATATTCTTTGGTTTTTTTTTTGTTTTGGGAGAATTGTTTTTGCCAAAATTTTGAAAAAGGTTTTGCCACATTTCTACTTGGGTTTTAAAAGGGGGACTATCTCATTAGGTACCAAATTTTTTAACCCTATCTATGTGCAAACAAGGGTTATAATATTAATGTGTATATATATATATATATATATATATATATATATATTCCGCACATTATACATGTATTGGTATATATATATTATATATATTAATGTACCAATGTATATATAGAGAGAGAGAGGGTGTTGAATAGGCTTGTGTGTAGATGTGCGGAAAAAATGTTATGACAAATGAAATTGCTTAATTTGATGGTTTGAATTTTTTTTCATTAAATATTATGAATTAATTAATAGTTAAATGTGAAGTTATGAAGGTTTGGTAGGTTTGTGAGAATTTTAGAAGATTGATGGAAATGGTAAAAAAGGATCATTATTTTAAATGTTAAGTAGACTAAGGTTTGTGTGTAGGTTTAAAAGATTTTTTAAATTTGTTTTCAAGCCAATGGGATTGTTGTTAGATTTAGTGGTTTGAATTTATTTTTCTTGGTTCTCTTCAATGAACTAACACTCAATGTGTAATAGCTATTTACAAATAGGTTTTAACACATTATTTGTGCACTTTTAAAAATTATTTGGGAAAAATGAGTTTTTTTAGTATAATTTTGCTATTGTTTTGAAATTTTTCGCCATATATCACAAAATGAAAAACAATAATGTGTTTTTTTATTGGCAAAATAAACAATAAAATTTTACATAAATATGTAAGTTTTTTTTTGGGGTTTTTTTTTATTGTTAGATTTTTGAGTTTTATTTCCCAATAATTGCCAAATTTCCATAGCTAAAATAACGAAATGACGTTCTTATTTTCATGTTTTGTCTAACATTCAAATTTGGTTAAATGTTCCTATGGATGATTTGTCACTTTTGGTTACATCACAAATTTGGACAATTTTTTTAAAATTCAAAAACATTATTAAATACAATTGTTTAACAAGGGTTAATTTCAACAACCCCTTAAATCAATTTTAAAAATTTGACAAATAGGTTTCCTTTTTGGGGTTTTTGAATCTTCAAATTTCAAGGGGGAAAAATCATGAAATTTTTATATTAGGTTCTACTACATAGTAATAATATAAAATGATGATTTGATGTTTTTTAAATTTTTATTTTTATTACAAACCAAACTTGTTTAATTCTTCCTATGGATGATTTGTCATTTTGGCTACATCACAAAATTGAAACACTAAATATTTTAACTATTTTATTTCAAAATAACAAATCAATTTTAACCACCCATTAATCAAAGCAAATGACTTGTTCATGAATTTCATATAAACTTAATCACTTTTTTAATTAATCAAAGGAACCAACAATTAATGAGATCACAAGTGTGATTGTTTTCCATTGAAAATGGGTTTATGGTGTGAGATTTTTCCAAATTATATTTATGTGAACTTAATTATGATAAATGTGCAATTAGAGGTTTTAAGAAGGTAATTGGTTTGCAACCTACAAACCAAGGGTTTAAGGTCATGTTCTTGTGACCCAAACCCAAGTTGACACCATGTTATTGGAATAAACACAAGAATTGAACCATAGAATTAATTTTTTTGTTAGATTCAAAACCAAAACCATGAACAAATATTGTTGAAAACAAGGGTAGGCTATTTAGATTAAAAAGTTAATAAGTAGGCCAAATTATATAGTTAATTACTAATTTGTTCTTGAATTTTGTATTTACATATACCCCTATTTTAATTTGCTATAAAATTTAATACTCATATAATAACTAGCATCGGGGAATATGTAATGTGTACATGGAACCAAACTCAAATTTTTAATCATGCTTGAAAGTTCTTAAATTTGAAAAGATGTGTTAAAAGGGTTTTAAATTTGGAATAATTGGGCTCAAACCCCACCTAAAGAACCACCACATAAATTTTACAATACCAAAATTGGGACCAAAAGTTTTTTTTTTTTTTTTAAATAATTGAAGAACATTAGTAAAGACCTCATTTCTTCTTTTTTTTGCAATACTTGCCAAATGTCACATGAAAAAATGGGCATTATATTTATGGAAACATCCACCCTTTGCATAAGAAATATTATGGGTTGTAAAGCATATTCCAACTACATTATAAAACACATATAAATTTTTAAGTCCACCTACACATACATGTTAATAAAGTGTGTTTAAATCAATGGGAGCCTTGAAAAATGTGCATGTTTAAGTGTTGTTCTTTAGTGCAAGGATCTCATTGAATGCAAAAAATTGATCAACTATTATTGGGAATTTGTTGTGTTACTAGTTATGGAATATAAAGCAAGTCATGTGTCCATTTTTTACAACTTTTATGTGCATCATTTCTAGTTTGTTGCTAGTTTTTAACTCAATCTTTTTAGTATGATTTTTTTGCTTATCTAAATCTCTTATTTGCAAAGATCAAAATCTAATGCAATAGCCTTTTTTTTAAATGTTTTTAGAAACCAACCATGTTTGGTGATAGGAAATTTTATATAAATTTTGCTCAAGTGTAAACTATATGTGCTTCAATCAAAACTATTGATGATTAAAATTGAATTGAATTTTCCTTATGTTTAAATAATGGTCGTTGGCTATCTCAAGCTTTAATGATAATTCCAAATTACATGTAACTGAAAATAAATGTTGACAAAATTGGATAGATTTTGGAACAAAACATGCATGGGTGTTAATTAGTGATGTTTTTGCAATGGGGTTGGTTATGTTAATGGCAACACAGTAACAATGAAATAATAAAAACCAAATTTTAATTGAATTACTATAATGTTGTGAAGTGGTGTTTTATGTAAAGATGCATTTGTCTATTTTTCAATTTGGCCTTGATTTGATTTGGTCTTTCATGCATTAAAAGTTCATTTTTTAGGTGATATTATGTGATCAAAAACTTGATAATCTCTAATTAACATGGCTTTGTAAGTTGATTGTTTATATTTCATTCAACATAACATGAAATCAATTTATATTAATTGGAAGAGACTTTTAACATTCTAGATTTCACACCCTTATGGTATGATTTTTAAAAAATTAGAGTTATAAAATAAATGTTTATGGCATGTTGTGAGTTGATCAAAATTAAACCATTTCCAAAAATCAATGTTTTTTCAAAAGTAAATGTGATAGCATTTGTGTTGCAAATAGGCTATTAAAACAAAATACAAATTGTTGATAAATAAGTTATAAAAGCACTCCAAATATGCTAAACATTAGTCAAGCCACATTGCTCCACTATATTTGAAATTTCAAACAAGATTTAAGAATTGGAACTTGTGTGCCATGTTTGTTTCATGTTACAAAATCAGTGAATTTCATCAATTTCCTATGGATTAACCATGATTGTTATCATGTGCATTGATCAATTTGCATTGCTAACAAAACTTTTAATATTGTATGTTTGAAGAAGCTATGTCTTTTGAACATTAACTAACCATCATAACTAAATATTATTCTCATTAACAATTTGTAAAAAAAAATTAACACAATATTTGTTATAGTGATTATAATAAAATAATTATATATATACAACCATTGTTGAAAGGTTATGTTGAAGTCACTTGGTAATTATTGCAACTTGTCACTACTATTCATGATGAAGGTTAATGGTTTAACAAATTTTAAACACTTCACCACCATGATTACATTTGTTTTCATGTTATTTTCAAACTGTTGTCATGGAGGTTTTTTAAGAATTTAAATATGTTTGTTTGAAGAAATGTAAATATATTTACATCTACAGGTACACCATGAATTTATTTTTTTCCTAGTTTAGTTTTAATTAAAAATCATGTATTTAAAATCTTAAATCCAACGTATTTATAGTTTTGACAAGTAATCATTATAGTCTTGCTAGATCCTCGTGACTAAATTGTACATAGTGAGTGGATTATGATGCATGCCCCACAAATAACCAATTTTTCTCAATTAGTTTTTTAAAAACTTTGTTTTCACTTACTGTTAATTGAAAAATGTTTTAGTGAACTTGGTGGGTACAACTTGTATCGTGATTTAGTGGTAAATTGAAGGATATAGAACCATCAATTTGAGAGGTACTTGGAAGGCATCTCAACTTTGAAATATTAATGTGCTTTGCCATGATATTTGAAGTTCACCATGGTAGGGCTCTTTTGTTACATTGTATAACACCATTTAATTCCAATTGAAAAAGTCCTTCAAACATATATTAGCTCAATTGTTGTGTTTAGACATTTATAGAATGAAATGCTTTAAAAAAACTATAGGTTGTTTGAAATTATATTTTTTGTGAAATTTATTGATATATGATCCCCACCACAATGGTTGTCAACAAGGTCCAATGTGTAAGGAATCTAGACAACAACTTTTGATTTCGTGTTTAATGAATTTATCATTAATACCCAATGAAGGCCTATATCATATCTTACACTACAAAAACATCGAGCCATTTTGTTAGCTTTTGACATGACCATCACATCTTCCAAATGTTTGAGTGAAACAATATCAAATTCTTCTTCAACATGTGTTATTTCATCATTTATCAATTTACATTGGCAAGCTTGTCATAGTGCACTCAATACATTTATGATTTCATGTTTTAATTTTCTTTATTAAAATTTGAAAAATGGGATCATTAGTTTGAAAAGAAAGACACAAAGAAAATGTTAAACTTGGAGTGAAACTTATATGGGTTACATTGGGTGAAAGCACATTAGGAAGGGGCCAACTTGGGTAGTTTCATGACATGTGTGTAAAATACACCTCCAAATTGTGTTGCATTTAATTTTGGGTTTCACTTTTCATCCTTGAGTTTTATATTTTGATTTTCACAAAATTAATGTTATATAATATTATTTAAAAAAGAAATATAAATTTAAAATATTAAACTCAATGAATAATGAATATATTTATGACATGTTCATGCAATATAATAGAACATGTTTTTTTTTAAATATTACACTTGGTTTGGATTAATTAACCAAAAAATGTTTGAAATGGAATTTAAAAAATGGCCCACCTAACATTTATTATCATCCTCCATTTGAAAAAAAATGTTTGTTAACATTGGAGACCATCCCTTAAATGGATTTTGAATTTTATGACTTATTGATTTTGTTGTTTTTGAAAATAAATTTGATAGTATGAAAAGAAGTTTGTGTGTTTTTGTAGTTTTTTTATTGATTGGTTTTTTAGCACAAGAACTTGAATGAAGTAGCTATTGTAAGGGTTTAAATTTGAATAACCTACCATAACCTAGCCTAACATAACTAAAAGTTAATAATTAAAAGATAGCCTAGGGTATTCTATAATGATATTATTATTATACATTAATATATAGATTCCATATTAATGGTTAATATTATTACTTACTAATTATTATGAATTAAATCGTTAATTTGTTTAGTAAATAGACTATGTTAGGGTAGAACCATTAATTATCTATTGTTGGCTAATGATATTAAAAAAAATTGGATATTCTTTTTTTTTGTTTATTTTGTGTGATGTGGAACATCATGGGAATGCCAAGGTTATTTTTACATTATATGTTTTTATTAGTTGCATCCTATGGGATAAAAAAATTCCTAAACCTACTTACCTATTTACCTAGGCTTAATTACTTACCTACCTAGCCTGAAAAATGTAGGTAATAATGTCTATCTACATATTGATGTAAATGCCACATGTCAACATTTTATTAGGCCTAAGTTGAATGATTTAAATGATATTAATAAAAGTATAAAATATTAAAATAAATTTAGGGTTGTCACATGTCCATTGAGGATTTACTAGCACATCATTGACATGTTAGCACATCGTTGCCCATGTAGTTGCATAATAATTGTAACATAATGGCATAATGATTGCAATGATTTAGTTGCAACATAATTGCACAAATTACATATGTATACAATTTCATACATGGTGAGTTGTGTCATTGCAACTTTTGCAACTTTTTTTATGGCACTTAAATTGTAGAAATATGTTGTGTTGTAAATGGTTATTACAATTCAAAATTGTAACTAAAACCCAATTGCAAATTTAGTTACAAAAGATTTATTTTTCATAATGTGCATGTTGTGCAACCCTTATAATTCCTACTAACAACATGTAAATGAACCTATTAATATTGATTCTGCAAATGGGTGTAACCCTTAACTATGCAAAGGTATTTCATGTTTTTGTAGTATTCATACTTTGTTTATTTGTTTCAACCAATCACAATAATTAATTGTTCAACAATTTCGCCACATTTTGAAGTGTAAGAATTTGTGAATATGAAAGTTATTGTGAGAATGCAACATGATGATAATTGTGTACACACACCTTGCAATGTTAAACATCATACATTTTTAACATGATGAGTGCATTTGTTGCACCAAAAGTATTAAAAGTACTATGTGGGTGAAAACACATTAAACATGAACCATTTTTCAACAAAAAAGATGATGTATATAAACCAATATCATAGTACACAATACACTAAAATTTTAATGGCATTCTTTGGCTATTCAAAACACAAGCAAAAAAAATTTAGAATTTACATGACAACATTTTGGAACTCAACATTCATTTTGAGTTCTAATTAATTTTGATCCAACATTTAAATGAAGAAGATTGGATAAATTTTAATGTACATAGAGTATATAATTTATAATTTTTTTACGACCATAGGGCCCCATGTTTATGGTTCATAACATATTACTAAACAAAATAAAATTGAAAAAAAATGCAATGCCCATCTATAAAATCTCCTCTTGTTTGATATGGTAGTGGTTTTTTGTCCTAAAAATAAGATATTATGATGCATTTATTATTCAAAAATGCAATAAAACACATATTTTTAGAATGAAATTTCATCCAAAAACTTTAAATTTTTAAATGGTCCTAGATTTAATTGATGTATATCAATATCATACACCATAAAAGAATTCACCCAATAATTCCATTCACAACTCTAGTTTTGAAGTATATATGCATTTTTTCAAATTTTATGATGTGTATTATTTTGTCACAAATATATTCCATATGTTTAATTTTTTTCATTATTTATTTAATTTTTTAAAAAATTATTAGATTAAGTTTAAAGTTAATCGAATATACTTTAATTTAATTTTTTAAATCCAATATGTGATGTCCATACATTACCTTTAGTTGTAAGTGTGGATGAATTCAATGGTCAACAAATATTTCACTATTTGTATACTATTTTATGCCATTCATTTATTATTGTAAAAATAAGCAAATTGCATATTGACATGTGGCAATTGAAAAAGGTTTGAGAAAATATTATTTAAAAAATAAATAGTGGATCCTCATCATTTATTTTAAATAGTTTTAGATTGTGACACATGACATAATACAAATATGTAACATTGCATTTTTGAATTTGACCAAAATGAATTTAAATCAATATTTAGGTAGGTAGGTCAATTTAGGTATGTAGATAAATAAGTAAATAAGTTAGGAAAGTAGAATAAATATTTTTAATTTCTTTTAAGTTTAACCTTTAAGGTTAAGTTCTTTAAAAGGTCAAGCTCCTTTGATTAATTCATCCGTTCTGATATGTGTTATTTCATGTGGAAGTGTAAGACAAAGCCTCCTCATTATATAATTATCAAGATGGAAGTGTAGAACAAAACATATGGGATCAAAGGTGAAATTGCAACTTAATTACAAACTAGGTTATAATTAAAAAATTTATCTCATGTCCTTTATCCTTTTTAAAAAGTTTGTAAATTATACAACTAAATAGATAAATAATTAGTTAATTAATTATTACATATATAATAATCAATTCATTCATTCATTTATATATAAATTATTAATTCATAATTCATAAATTGAAAAAATAACTGACTTTATAAATAATTAACCAAATTATTATCTATAAGTTTTCATTAATATTTATTAAATAAATAGATATCTCAAATTTTCAATATAAATATGTAATAATTAATCATTTTAAATAAATAATAATAAACTTAACTTACTAATTATAAATTTTATTTGAAGAATAAAAAACATTTAAAATATTAAATAATCATTTATCAATATTATTAAATTAATATTTTTCAATTATATTTTGATTTTAAGAATAATGAATAATTAAATAATTAAATAATAATTTATTTACTATTCAATTATAAATGATTGATTAATAATTCATATGGAAATAAATAAATAACTGATATATATATATAATATTACCTATATAAATTAAATATTAACTAGTAATCATCAATTAGTTAATAATTAATGTAACTAATTAATCCTTAATTAACTAATCATTAACTAGTTAATAAGTAGGTAACTAACTGATTAAATATTTAATTATATTAATTAATTAAAATAATTTAGTTAATACAAATTTAAAATCTAAGTGAATAATTGTTAAATTTTATTTGAATTTAGATCATTAATTATTGAAATAATTATTTTCATAATTGATTATCGGATATTTATTTCAATAATTAATTATCTGATATTTATTTTGATAATTAATTATTTCATACTTATTTTGATAATTAATTATTTCAATTAATTAACTAACTAATTATCTGAATGATATTAATGAATTCAAACAACTAAATTTTAAATAATTATGTTAGGTGATTAATTATAAAATTCAAATACATGGGAATTTATTTTTTGTAATTGTAATTCAATTGAAGTTAGTGTGTAAATAAAATATTTAACCCATATGTCGTCTTCAAAATTTCATTTCACAAACTATATAAAGGAGGCATCTTCTCTTGTATTCTCATGTTAAAATACATGTGCCATGTTGGAATGAACTCATAAAAGTTTAACCCTAAAGGCAAAACACAAAACAAAATTTTAAAAATTATGTGGTTATTGTTTAATTCACCTACCTTTCTAACTTCCTACTTACTTGTCTATTTAAGTAAATAGGTCTTACTTTTCTAGTTACCTAAGTAGGTAGGTAAGTAGGTAGGTTGGTATGTAGGAGCTATCAACTTACTACCTATGGCTATGTACTGACTTACCTAAGTATGATTTTTTTTTTCAAATTTTAATTAATATGCCATGTGGCAACTTTTGATTATGCCACATGTCATAATTTAAAACCATCAAAAATGAATAATCATAATGGACAATGGATATAAATATTTCAAAAAAATCACCAAAAAATCTTCATAATGCCACGTGTTAAAATTTGATGAATGGATGAAAAATGATGTCAACATGACATTATGGTTGTAATCATAAAGGAGTTGCATGATAGTTGAAAAGGAGTTGTTGCACAAAATTGTAATTAAGGTATAATGAGTTGCATTAGAATGTGATCATATATATGATGAGTTGCATCTCTTGCAACTCATGCAACCTATCTAATATCATTCATGGGCGTATAAATATAATGAATGCAAATGGTCATTGCAATTCGAAAATTGGGCTACAAGCCCAATTGCAAAACACTTTTTTTTTAATAATGTCATGACATAACATCAATTGTTAACTTTTGCTTGTGCATCATGAACAAATATGCATTACCTTATAATCTTAAGGTATCTATATACAAAATGTTAGTAGGTTTGAAAAAAATTATTTTTTTATGAATTAAAAAAACCATATACATTAAAAGAAATCCCCCAAAATGCAACCAATGCATTTGGAAGTACGTCTACCAATTGTCATTTGTAACTAGCTCCAATTATCTTTACAATTATTTTACATCCTTAACCATTCTTACAACTATGTTACAATTACATTTGCAACTAATGATTTTTTCATCTTACATTCTAGAATTATTTCATCTATGATCATGCCCATATGTCCCATTAATTGCAAATCGAACCAAACTTAGTTGCACCACTAGGATATCAACATAGCCTTTAATGGTATATATAGGTGTAAAAATCTTTTGAAAGGTATGTGTACTTTTGGTTAGTTCTATTAGGGTATAATGGGGGTATGTTTTCATTGATGTATTTATAAAATTATATTTAAGCATATTAGCTACCTACCTACTTACATGTGTCTGTTTACTTACCTATTTAGCTTAAGTTACCTATCGACCTAATAATTCATATGAATAATTTATTATTATAATTAATTAATTAATTTGTAATAATTATGTATGTTACATTTGATTATTAATTAATAAATTAATAACAAATAACTTATTATGAAATATAAAATAATAAACATGAATTTGAATAGAAAATATCAAGGTATATATAGACATATCCATATGTACATATTTATTGAATGTTTAAGAGAATATACATATTGCATTTAATTTCAAAAAAAATTGAATTAAATTAAATTGATTAATTTAGATTTAATGCTAATTATTTAATATAATTTTTAGTTCATATAAATTAATTGAATTAAGCCATAAATTAATATATGATATACTAAAAAACTAAATACAAAATATTATATATTATATATGCCACAAAATGCAACCTTTGTGGGTGCCAAAAGAACTACTTGCAAAAAAAATAACTATTATCAATTTCACATTTGCTCATGTAACTTTTTAAAAAATTGAGTGTATAAATTTGAATATCTTGGTGTACTTCCAATATAAATATTTTTAATATAGTTTATGTAGCATTGGGATCCAATTTGAGGTCTATGAATTCACACTTTATATGGATAATGAATTGGTAATACTTTATTAATGGCCAAGTAATGGCACCATAATAGCCATCTAGTCGTAAAATAATGCCAATACTATAGTTTCATAGTAGCACATATGTAACAACTAGTGGCATAGTTGTGGCACAATAGTGGCAACATAATGGCCAACCAATTACATAAACAAATTTCATAGTTGAAAATTAATTACAAAACTTGTACCTCATGGATAGTGGGAATGTGAACACATGGTGTAATTGCATGTATGAAAATTGTAAAATAGTTGTAGAAAAGTTGTTCAATGTGTAACTTATTTTTAACAATGTTTTTGTTATGTTTATTTGTAGCTGCAATGACCAACATGAAAATTGATGTTTGTTTCTTTATTATTCTTGTATTCCCCATAGTTGTCATTGTGGTAGGCAATGGTTGGTTGTTGCCTCTCACATGTGTTGTGAAATTTGATAAATGATGATTCAAAGATGTTAAAGATTACTTAGTGTAAAAAATTGCGAAAGATCATCCAAATTGATGCATTTTATTAATTAATTTACTAAAATAAAATATCATTTATTTTAAAGTAAAAAAGTAGAAAAAATACCAATCATTTTGACATTTGATGAATTTGATCACTTAGTCATATTAGACAAGTTGATTTGAACAAATTCAACTTCACTAATGGTTTTTTTGCTTAGTCAAATTGAACAAAAAATTGGGCAACCAATTTTTTTATAAAAATAGCTCAAGTTTTGAATATAAAAATGTAATAAGTAAATAAATAACAAGTACCTACCCACCCACCCACCAAGCCTCTTACCTACCTATCCACAACCCACCTATATATTATACATTTACACACATGTACAAGGTATACATACGAATATACATATTCTTCATAGTATATGTTGGTAAGGGGAAATGAACCTTAGTTTCCTTGGTTGCACACCAATGTATTGGCCATTGAATTAAACATCACACCACTTTGTAAAACAATATGATACTAAATGCATTTAACATGTTTCCTTGAACTTCAATGAATTTTTTTGTCAATGTGTATAACAGCATTCATAAGAAGAAATCTTGTCCTTTTCCACCCTCACACATTATGATTATTGTTTGATTTGATTACATTTCAATTACATTTGACCATTTTAAATTTGCAAGTGCCTTGTTGCATTAATTAATGGTCAATATTGTTCAAAATTATTAATTTAACCATGTTATTTTTTAATGAATATAATTTGGACCTTATTTTATTTTAGTGATTTTTAAATTCACACCTTTTTTGGTTAAATTCACACCCTTTCTTCGCGTCCGATTATATGCAGATTAAATTTGAGTGTGTCTGCCCCACCTGTCTGTAAACAGTACGCGCAATGCAATAGGAGATGGAGTTCGCAATGCGACAAGAACCGATCGAAGATCTCAGCAACAACTACGAACATGAAGGAGTGGTCCTCACCATCAAGACAAACAAGGAGAAGCAGGTGGTCATGAAGTGTGACTGAGGCGGGGAGTATGTCAACATGTTGAACCTGATGGATGAAACCCGCCAAAGGGAGACGCACACGAGGCGAACTAGCTGTGAGTTTGAAATCGTCTGCTCATCAATGAAGGGTGTCTGGGCAGTCCGTAAGATCTCAGGCAGCCACAACCACGAGCTTGGTGGCAACCTGGCAGGCCATGCGATGAAGCACCGCTTAAGCGAGTTAGAAAAGGCTAAAGTGCGAACGCTCAATGGGCAAAGTTTAGCGCCAAAGGACATTCTCTACATCCTCCGTAAGGAGTTTTCAAACATCCACTCGACGGCCAGGGAAATCTATAACAAACTTGTTGTTGCTCGAGCAGAGGAGTTGAAAGGCCGCAGACCCATCGAAGTTTTGGTGGAGCCGATCTCCTGCTCTGATTACTTCAACAAGGTGCAGCTAGTGGAAAATGTTGTTGACTGTGTGTTTTTTATGCATCAGTCATTAGTCAGCATGTGCCAGACGTTCGACACGGTTTTCCTTCTAGACTACACATACAAGACCAATAAGTTCGGCATGCCTCTGCTGAACGTGGTCGGCATCACGTCAACTTATGTGACGTTCAACGCTGGTTTCGCCTTCTTGCACGCGAAGAACGAGGAGGCGTACGCTTGGGTTTTGGAGCAGTTTTTCGAGGTCGTGACTCCAAAAGTCCTCCGCGTAGACCGAAAGTTAGCCTTAATGAACGAGATTGCACAAGTCTTCCCAAGCTGCCACAACATGCTCTATTGCTGGCACATCAACAAGAACATTTTTGCTAATTGCAAAACACGTTTCTCTGATGTTGAGTGGCAACAGTTTATGGAGCGATGGAATATGCTTATCTCCATCATGTCAGTTGAAATGTTCGATGCGGCTCTTAGTGTATTCAAGGAGACCTATTTGGGAACCCATCCAGCTACCTGGTAGTACGTTAACACGACGTGGATGCCTCACAAAGAAAGGTTTGCTGCTTGTTACATTGACAAGTTTCCCCATTTTGGTAGCGCCAGTACCTCAAGGGTGGAAGGAAACCACCATGTTATCAAGTCATATCTTCGTGTCGACACTCTTCACCTCTTGACGCTAACGAAGCGGTTGGGTCTCATGCTGGCCAATCAACACGTGGAATTGAATGCTGCTATTGAGAAACAAAGGTGCATAAGGCACATCAGTTCGGCCATAGCTACTTCAAGGACTTGATCTACAAGGTTTCTAATTTTGCTCTGGACAAGCTTCTGCAACAACTTAAGCACGTTGAAATGGGGGGACATGAGGAGTAGCCATGCTCTGCGCGGTTCACGAAATCGTGGGGGCTGCCTTGTCATCACTACATTCGCAGTTGTCTGGAAACCAAGATTCTGATTCTCTTGTAGGACATTCATGAGTAGTGACTGTTGGACAGAAACCCCCTTATCCTTCCAAGTGTCAATGTAGCTGTGCCGCCACACGAACTGACGTCACCACGAAAATTATTCATGCAGACGATGACGACTACCCTACAACAAGTATTCGATAATGGGAATCCTCGAGTAGATAGTTTGATTGCTCACCTCAATCAGGTCCTAAATATGCCTGATGTTCAAGTTCAAAAGCCCTTGGTCGTGGTCAAGAAACGCGACAGACCTGCAAGCTCTAAGAACAAGACAAGCACGACCAGATACAAGTCTCACTTTGAATACATGGAAGGACACAAGTGTGGGGTCTGTGGTCAATTAGGGCACAACTCGAGAACTTGCCTGCATAAGTAATTGAACTGATAAAGGAACATACTCTTAAAGTTTAATCTGCATAAAATCGGACGCGCGAAGGGTGTGAATTTAACCAAAAAAAGTGTGAATTTAAAATTTTCCTTTTATTTTTAAATAATTTCAAATTGTTGATGTAGAAATTGAGATAGGCTTTAACTTTATTCCACAATGCATTATTATGGGTTAATGATTTTTTTAACATCCTTTCAACTATCAATATGGTACATGAGTTGAACAATCAATTTTTAACATGTTAAAACCATTATTCATGAATTGTATTATTCATTTTACACTTACCATAATTTATTAAAACACATGTAATAAGACCCCGCATTTATATTGAAATGAATTATTGTTTTTTTCATATCTTTTCAATTATCAACATGTGTACATGAATTAAACCATTCATTTTTAATATGTTAAAACCATTACTCACAAGTTGCATATTGCACTTATATATATATATATTGAAACACAAATAGCAAACCCTGATGCCTCACATTTATATTCAAATCTACTTATAAAAAATAATTGGTGTTCGCACATGTTTGATTCGGTAATTCGTGATTAGCTAGAACCCCCCCTCCCTCCCTTGAGAGCTGTGAATGGAAGTATGTGGGCCCTACATCCCAGTCACAAGCAGCCCACTAAATTAATAGTGTCTTTGCCAACCTTTAGTGGGAGGGCTCATTTGTCAATTCATGCATTGCATTGTTATGTGTAAGAAGATTGGCCCATTGCTCCCAAAAAAATGAAACTATGGAGGCTCCTCCAAATAGAAGGTTTTGTTTTGATTTATATAGTTCCTCCCCTTGGGCCCACCTATATAGGTGAAAGGAGAACAACATTTGCCAAAGCACATGGGCTAGAAGTGATGTGCTTATACAGAGAACATGTTGGGGAACACATTGTGAACTTGGGGAACATTTTGGGAACCCATTAGGAACTTAGAGGGAACACCATGGGAACACATTACGAAACAAGGAAAACTAAAAAAAAAAAATCTTCCGTCCCCCCCCCCCACTAACTTAAAAGAAATAAAAACAAGGCACCTTGGCCCTTCCTATTGGCTGAAAGGAAAATAAATTCTCCCCCCTCACCCCTGCTGCCCCCAATAAAACTTGTTTGGAAAGTCCAGTGTCCGAGTGGACATTGGACAGTCCATTCTCCACACCAAATACAACTTGAAAAAAAAAACCTCTCGTCCAACCTCCTAACCCTAAACGCAAAACTTAAAAGGAAAAAAACCAAGGCACCCTAAGAGCATGATTGCACTTCCCATTGGCTGGATGAATTTCTCTCTTCAAGAAGGTTCGTCATGATTTTTCGCTTGGGCTAATACCCATTGCAATGAACACCCCATGCATATAAATGAGAAGGGGAGAATTTTGGGTAAAACATATGGATTTGAAATCAGGGGCTATTGGGAATATCCTTGGGGGACATATTGAGAACAATTTGGAAAAATGGTAGGAACACATTAGCATTAAAAAAA